>OJIO01000027.1_pt1 | contig 118667 bp, 112 predicted proteins | sample 1595621 | NCBI WGS metagenome assembly OJIO01 (sample SAMN05416776, study PRJEB24817) | seawater metagenome | isolation source: Sea water | place: Canada:Atlantic | collected 2013-07 | reverse complement strand
AGTTCTTACTTCTTGATAATCTTGACTTCAGATCATCTCAGTAAGCACCCACACGAATTACTTAATGCTTAATTTTTTAAAGAGCTGTTCGACTGTTTCGTCGAAGCGGGCTGTGCATATTACAGCATCAAATCCCATTGTCAAGCGGTTTTTTTATTTCGTTTTGAGACGATCCAGAGGATTCAACTTCAAAACAAACCGCTTTCACCATCCAGACCAGAGGTCTAAATCGTGTGGCGCATTCTACATCGCCAGATTCTGTTGTCAATCGTTATTTTCAAAAACTTCTTCAAAAACAACTACTTACAACCGGAAGTAAACACACCTTTCTGATCACTTCCTGAATCGAGGTGGCGAATAATACGCTGATAAATCAGCATGTCAACACCTTTGATTCGTTTTCTTTTCGAGGCTGTCAGATCAAACGATATGACGTCACTCTTGAAGATCGAAACAGCGATCATAAAATCATGAGGCTTGTTCCGTTCCCCGCTGCATCAGCAGTGGGGAGGCGCGCATTATAGGGACGTCAACTTTGCCGTCAACTGTTTTTTTCACTTTGATGACAGTTAGCAGTCATTTTAAAGAAATGTGCAGTTTTTGTGCAGCGCTGATTCGGACGGACGGCTTACGCCACCATTTCCTCCACAGCCGTTCAGCCAGCAAGAGCATAGCCACCACAGTATAGAGGACAGGTTCAAACCAGTTAGATCGGATTTGCAGCAAGTAATGGATCGCAGCCAGTACGGCAATCAGGTAAACCAGAGCATGCAACTGTTTCCAGCGTTGTTTAAGTCGTCGCTGCCAGTAGCTGTGAGACGTCACTGCCAACGGTAATAAAAGTAACCAGGCAAACATACCCAGTGTCAGGTAGGGCCGCTCCACCAGTTCTGATGCAATTTCCCGCCACTGCCACTCCAGCAGAAAAGCAGCATAAGCCAACAGGTGACACGTTGCGTACGAGAATGCCAGTAGCCCAACCATTCGACGGTGAGTCGCTGGCCATTTGATCCCCAGCCGCCGTAATGGCGAAATAGCAAGGCCTGCAAGCAGCAGGTTAAATGCCCAACTGCCGGTAAAAAAGACAATCGCCCTACCCGGCTCCGGCCCCAGTACATCCCATTCCCCCGACTGTAGCCGGATAATCTGCCACCCCAGATAGATCAAAGGTAACAAACCTGCGGTTAGCACCAGCCAGCCACGCCAGGCTTTTGTTGATAACGCCATCACGCTATCTCCCCCTTAATAGAACCGGTGTAAATCCATATCCTTGTATAAACTGGATACTTCGTCAGCATAGCCGTTGAACATCCGGGTTTCGACACGATTGGCAGACAACAGGCCGGAGGGCAGCCGGCGTTCACGAGCCTGACTCCAGCGTGGATGATCGACATCGGGATTCACATTGGCATAAAAGCCGTATTCTTTGGGAGCCAGGGCACTCCAGGTCGTAGTGGGCTGAGTCTCGCTAAAGCGTAGCGATACTATCGATTTAATACTTTTAAAGCCGTATTTCCATGGCACGACCAGACGTAATGGCGCACCGTTCTGATTTGGCAGAACTTCCCCATAAAGCCCCACGGCTAAAATAGTTAACGGATGCATGGCCTCATCCATACGCAGGGCTTCCTGATAGGGCCAGTCGATTGTCGAGAAGCGACTGCGCTGTTCGGGGAATTGCTTTGGATCTTCGAGGGTTTGAAACTGAACATACTTGGCATTGGACAAGGGCTTGCAGCGTTTAATCAGCTCAGCCAATGGAAAGCCAATCCAGGGAATCACCATGGACCAGGCTTCAACACAGCGTAATCGATAAATACGTTCTTCGAGATCAATGCCTTTAAGTAGATCTTCCAGCGACAAGCGGCCAGGGTTTTCACAAGCTCCGGCAATCTCTACCGACCAAGGGTCTGTTGTCAGCTTGTTGGCATATCGAGCAGGATCATCCTTGTCGTAACCAAATTCATAAAAATTATTGTAATTGGTGATTGCACTATAAGGTGCGGGGATGTCATCCGCACCGTAGGCGGTTTCCCTGGCACTGGAGATTTGCTGCTTGAGCCAATCGGGGCCAGCCAGCGCTGGCTCTTTTCGAGTTGCTAATGCCAGTGCTGGCAAACTCATCGTCGCTGCCGTCACGACTGCAGAGACACCCAGCGCAGTACCAATCGACGCTCCCATAAATGAACGACGGTTAAGATAGGTGTCTTTAGGGGTGATTTCCGAAGGCTTTGGATCGCTACGTCGGGGTTTGAATATAAGCATTACTGCGACTCCCTGATAAACAGAATTGAATCATTGACACAGGGTAGTCGCAGAGTTCGGCTAATTCTTACGCTTTTTCAGTCGATCCCATATTTCAAATGCCGGGCCAGACAGCGCATAACCAACAAAAACCAGCAACAGCACCTTGGCCGGATCGATAGACACCACGACAAACACCAGTACCACCGCCAGCAATGCCACAAAAGGTACCTTACCTTTCAGATCCAGTCCCTTGAAGCTGTGATAACGAATATTACTGACCATCAGCAGACCCGATACGGGCACCAGCACAGCCATCAACCAGGCCACTGATTGACCACTGACTCCGGCATCAGAAAACATCCACACCGTTCCGGCAACAACAGCAGCGGCCGACGGGCTAGCTAGTCCGGTGAAAAAATTCTTGTCTGCCACTGCCAATTGCGTATTAAACCGAGCCAGACGCAAGGCCGCTCCGGCAACATAAACAAAGGCTGCCACCCAACCGATCTTGCCCAGATCTTGTAACGCCCAACTGAAGGCGACCAGTGCTGGTGCCATACCAAACGACACCATGTCGGACAGACTATCGTATTCAGCCCCAAAATCACTTTGGGTATTGGTCATTCGCGCGACACGACCGTCTAGTCCATCCAGAATCATGGCAATAAAAATGGCCACAGCAGCTTTTTCAAAATGCCCATTCATACTCGCGGTGATGGCATAAAATCCGGAAAACAGTGCTGCAGTCGTGAACAGATTGGGCAACAAATAAATACCCCTGCTGCCGGCCCAGCCAGTATGGCGTTGGGGATCACCGTCTTTGCTGTTGCATTCGGTTACTGATTCTTCTTCATTTGGGTGTTGCTGAACTGGTTTCATTCAATGGCCTTATCATGCACTGGCAGCGCTGTTAAATACGTGCGCCGCCGAAAGGTATCTGCCGTCTTATGGGTATAAGGCCGCTCCGAGCACGGCCTGACGGCCGCTATTATGCGTTATCCGTCAAAGGCTGTCTTCCAGAGTGCCTGAATCAGCGGATCGTTCAAGCAATGCGCGTGTGAACACAGGCCAATCAAAAAGGACTCCAGTTCAGGCTGTACCGCCAAGACCCTCACCCGTGACGACATAGGACTATGACGCAGTACCAGCTCTGGCACCACCCCCACCCCGACGCCCAGCGCCACCATACTGACAATCGCCTCACTGCCGGAAACCTGCGCATATATATGTGGCTGTATCGATTTAGCCGCAAACCACTGATCAACACGAGAACGTGCCAGCCCACTGGTCGACAGCACCATGGGGACTGTTTGCCAATCGGGTTCCGATTGTGTCAGTTCGGGAATGATGGCAACGTTTCTCGGCGCAATAAACAGCAATGGACTGGACGTCAGTGCCCGAAATGACAAACCGCCATCCAGAGTTTCCGGACGGGCGGCCACGACAATATCAGCATCCCCCGAACTCAGACGGGGAATCGATTCTGCGGCATCACCGGTGAGAATATTCAGGTCAATGCAGGGATAACGCTCCCGAAATCGCGACAGCAAATCCGGCAAAACCGTAAAACTGGCCGTCACCGAACAAAACAGCGTCAATCGGCCGGACAAGTCACTCACCCCGGTATTGACCTCATGTCGCAATGTTTGCCAGGCGAACAGGGTTTGCTCGGCGTGCTGGCGAAAGCGTTCGCCAGCAGTGGTCAGAGACAGCGGCGCTCTGTCACGACTAATCAATGGCGCCCCCACTTCCTGCTCCATTCGCGCCAGCCTACGACTGAGCGTCGATGGACTCATATGTAACTGCTCAGCAGCTCGCCCCAGGTGAAGCATTGATGCCAGACTGATAAAAGACTGCAAGTCTTTGTAATCCATAAAAAATCACCTGATCAAAAAAATCACTGGCCACTATCGAAACGATCACCACCCGTTCATTGCAAAAAACGCAACACTACAACGCAAATATAGCATTTTACGCAACACCAGCATTCCCCTACCATGCTGCCCATCGACATTCTGTATCACCCCGCAATGAGGAAAACAAACATGGGCAATAACTACTTCAATACCCTGAACCTGCGTGAAAAGCTGGATCAACTGGGCCGTTGTCGCTTTATGGATCGTGAAGAATTCGAATCCGAAGCCGATTACCTGAAAGGCAAGAAAATTGTCATTATCGGTTGTGGTGCCCAGGGTCTGAACCAGGGTCTGAACATGCGCGACTCCGGCCTGGATGTTTCCTACACCCTGCGGGCAGAAGCCATTGCGGAAAAACGCCAATCCTGGAAAAACGCCACCGACAACGGTTTCACGGTTGGCACTTATGAAGAACTGGTTCCCTCTGCGGATCTGGTTATGAACCTGACGCCAGACAAACAGCATACCGCCGTTGTCTCTACAGTTATGCCACTAATGAAACAAAGTGCCACCCTGGGCTACTCCCACGGTTTCAACATTGTTGAAGAAGGCATGCAGATCCGTGAAGACCTGACCGTTGTGATGGTTGCACCAAAGTGCCCAGGATCGGAAGTACGTGAAGAATACAAGCGTGGTTTTGGTGTTCCGACACTGCTCGCGGTTCATCCTGAAAATGATCCGAATGGCGACGGCCTGGAAATCGCCAAGGCCTGGGCAGCGGGTACTGGCGGCCACCGCGCAGGCTGTCTGGAATCGTCTTTCGTTGCTGAAGTAAAATCCGACCTGATGGGCGAACAAACCATTCTCTGCGGCATGCTGCAAACCGGTGCGGTTCTGGGCTTCGAGAAAATGGTTGAAGATGGCATAGACGAAGGTTACGCCGCCAAGTTGATCCAATACGGTTGGGAAACCACCACCGAAGCACTGAAGTACGGTGGCATCACCAACATGATGGATCGTCTGTCCAATCCAGCCAAAATCGAAGCCTTCGACATGGCGGAAGACCTGAAAGAACTGATGCGTCCATTGTTCCGCAAGCACCAGGACGACATTATCTCTGGCGAGTTCTCCCGCACCATGATGGAAGACTGGGCCAACAATGACAAAAACCTGCTGACCTGGCGTGAAGAAACCGCAGAAACCGGCTTTGAAAAAGCTCCGGCTTCGGATGTTGAAATCAACGAACAGGAATACTTTGATCACGGCATCATGCTGGTTGCCATGATCAAGGCCGGTGTTGAACTGGCGTTCGAAACCATGGTTGAATCCGGCATCGTTGAAGAGTCTGCTTACTACGAGTCGCTGCACGAAACGCCACTGATCGCCAACACCATCGCCCGTCGCAAACTGTACGAAATGAACGTGGTGATTTCTGACACCGCCGAATACGGTAACTACCTGTTCTCTCACGCTGCCGTGCCTCTGCTGCGCGAGAAGTTCATGCCGCATATCAGCACCGACGTGATTGGTAAAGGTCTGAACCTGAAAACCAACTCGGTTGATAACGCACGCCTGATTGAAGTGAATGAACTGATCCGCAACCACCCGGTTGAATGGGTTGGCCAGGAACTGCGTGGTTACATGACCGATATGCAACGTATCGTCGAAGCATCCCGTTAAGCATCTGCGGCGGTGCTAAGCACCGCCACAGCTCTATAACTCGATGTGATTCAAAAAATTGACTTAGATGTCTTTTCACAACCCATGTTTCCGGGCTGTTGCCAGCAGTTTTTTTGCAATGACAACAAGCCCTGCCAGGCCCCCACAGCCGTTAGTCTTCGTTATTACTCTTCGCTATTAGTCAGCAACAGTACCCCGGCTCCGGTGTTGGAAATCGGCGCATGATAGTGCTTGTGCAGTACATTGACCTTGTCGCTCAAAGCGCCCCGCATCACCATCCACATAATCACTTCGATGCCTTCAGTACCGGCTTTTTCCATGATTTCGGTGTTGCTCTGGCTACACATCCATTCAGGGTTATTCACAATGGCATCCATGCACTGGATGTCGTATTCAACATCGATCAGCCCGGAACGCTCCCCTTGTAACTGGTGCGACAACCCGCCAGTACCGATAATCACGACTTTCATATCTTCGGGATAGGATTCCACCGCCGTACGTAGCGCCTTGCCAACCTCGTAACAGCGCTTGGCACTGGTCAGTGGATGCTGAACCGTGTTGACAGCAAAAGGCAGCGTCTTGACTGGCCACTCGGGTAAATCTCTCCACATCAGTGCCATCGGCACGGTAAAACCGTGGTCAACCAGCATTTCCTGACAGGTACACATATCCACGCCCTGATTGATCAGGCTCTCGGCCACATGCCAGGAAAAAGGCGCATCGCCTTTGAACGACGGCATTTCAGGAATACCCCAGCCTTCATCGGCATTACGATATTCGTCGGCACAGCCCATGGCAAAGGTCGGTACTTGATTGAGGAAAAAATTCAGACCATGATCGTTATACACAATAATGGCCAGATCGGGCTTCACTTCCGCCAGCCACTGTTTGACCGGTTCATAACCGGCAAAAAAGCGCTGCCAGTAGGGATCGTTTTCCTGTTTGTTGGCCATGGCGTTGCCAATCGCCGGAATATGAGACGTGGTGATACCACCGATGATCTTAGCCATGCCAGAACCCTCCTTCTTGATTCAGTTTTTCTTCAAATCCTGCGGCATTATTCAGCAGCATTTGCTTGAATTCGTCGGTCGAGATACCGTGAAAAGCGGCTCCGGCGTCCTGCACCGTCAAACCGTGGAATACCGCGATCTTGGCCAGGTAATAGACATTGCCCCCCAGCCGCATCAGGGTGAGAAAATCACCCGCCAGTACCGCTTCACGCTGCTCGTCAGAGAGCCGGTATTTGCGGCAATAGGCGTCCATATCGGCAGAAAACTCATCCCGATTGGCTTTCTGGTTAAAAGAAAACGCCATCCGGTTCAGGTTGTAGCCAGAATGAGAGCGTTTGCCGTCGAACACATAAGTGCCCGGAATAGCGTCGTATTCGTGTTGTTGCCAGTTCATTACTGCAACCTCCAATCCGTTACCAGGAATTATTATTGATGATCCGGTGAATCAGCTGGTTGCAGTTTTAATCAATGCCTAGCAATAAAACATGGAAATAAGCCACTCTTACTTGTACATTTCGAAGATCATGGTATTGCCTGATATTTTCCTGATGCAGATCAATCAGCCGCCAGCAGCCAATGTATCCAAGCGGGACAGAGCAGCCACCAGGGCAACCACAAAAGTAACCACAACGGCCTATGCAACCGACAAACAACCACCAGGTTCCGACAGTCCACCAGTATGGCGATAACAGCAGTGGCTTTACGCCGGATTTGTTGCATTGCGAAACGCTCAGTCTGCGCAGTCGTCAGCATCAATTCACCATTCGGCCACATCGACATCAGGGACTGACGCAACTGTTTTGCCTGACGCGTGGCTCAGGGGAAGCCAATATCGACGGTGGGTCGTTTACCGCAGAAGCTCCGACGGTGATCGTCATTGCAGCGCTGTGTATTCACGATTTTTTGTGGTCAGAAGACGTCGAGGGATTTGTGTTGTCGCTGAGCCACTCGCTGATGGAGCAACTGGACAAGTCAGCTACCTGGCGTATCACCCAGCGAGTGGATGATGCCAGCGCCTGCGAAAAAATCGCCAGCCATATGCATGGCCTACTGGAGGAATACCACGCCACTGCTGATGCACAACGTGGCGATGCCTTAAAAAGCTGGCTCCAACTGATTACCACCGTACTGGCACGCCAGCATTATCAACAAGCGGTAAAGCAGACACCGGGATGGTGTAGAGAAACCCGCTATCTGACTGACTTTACCTGTCTCATCAATCGGGACTATGCCCGCCAGAGAACGACCGCCAGTTACGCCGATGAGCTGGGAATCAGCGCTCCACACCTGAACAGTTTGTGCAAACAGCAATTGCACCGGACAGCGCTGAGCCTGATTCACGAACGTCTGACGCTGGAAGCTTGCCGCAGCCTCAGTTATACCGTTCAACCTGTCAGTGCGATTGCTTACCAGCTGGGCTTTCAGGATCCGGCCTATTTCACCCGTTTTTTTCGCCGCCAGACCGGGTTATCTCCCAGTCAGTATCGGCAACAGTCAGAAGCCTGATCAGAAGCGCCGATGCTCAACCACCGGCATGTTCTGCCGCAAGTGCTGCAATTCGGCCAGATCAATATTACTGCAAACCACACCGGGCTCATGCTCCAGTTGCGCGAGCGTTGTTCCCCAAGGGTCAATAATCTGGCTGTGTCCCCAGGTCTGACGCCTGCTGTCATGCCAACCACACTGGTCTGCAGCAAGCAGATAACATTGCTGCTCAATAGCACGGGCGCGCAGTAATATTTCCCAATGCGCCGCTCCGGTTTTCCAGGTAAAAGCTGCTGGCACAGCCAATAATTCTGCCCCCTGCTCTCGCAGCAGCCGGTATAACTCGGCAAACCTCAGGTCATAGCAGATACTCAGCCCAAGGCGGCCTGCGGGTGTATCGACCACCACCACCGCATCGCCAGGGCAAAAACGCTCCGACTCACGATACTGTCCCTGGGAATCCCCTACCGCGACATCAAACAGGTGTACTTTGTCGTAACGCGCCACCAGTTCACCCTGATCATCAAACACCAAACAGGCCGAACGCACTCTGGGTTCAGCCGGATCGGGGGCTGGCTGTGGCACCGCTCCGGCCACCAGCCAAAGTCCGAGATCACGGGCCACGTCACCGAGACGATCTACCCAGCTCAGATCCCGAGCCAAATCCTGATAACGCTTACCGTCCATGCTGAGAAACATCTCTGGCAGTAGCGCCAATACCGCCCCCTGATCCCGAGCTTGCCGCAATAACGCCACGGCCTGAAGAAAATTGTCTTCCGGTTCTGCCAGACTGTTCATCTGAATTGCTGCGACCTTGGTCATCGGGATTCCTCCAGTCCAAAAATACTCAGAAAACGCTGTTTGAAACTGCGGCTTTTCTTGCCATCGACTTCATTATCAAAAGCCTGGCGAATTTGCATTTTAGGTGCGCTCCAGCGCCCGGTAACGTCATAACTGGCGCTGGTAAACTTTTCCAGTTCATCACCAATCAGCTTTTCCGTAACATAAATCGCCCCGGCAACTGGCGCGGCAAAACCCGCCAAGATGGCCACCAGTGGCAAAGAGCCGGTTACGGGAAAAGTCACCGCCAGTTTCATATCCAGCGTCTCGGCGACCAGATCGGTACTGCCAGACATCAGAAATTTGGCCCCAGGGCCATCCACCACCAGTGGCTCGGAAAAGGTCAATTTACCCTGCAGAATACTGGCTTTGGCTTTCATCACATCAAACGCCAGTCCAGACTGATACAGATCGGTAAAATCCAACTGTAATCGACGGGTGATGGAATTGAAGTTCAGGATACCAAACGCCTTGAGTGCCCCGGTGCCTTCGGTTTTCCAAACGCCATCATTAATTCGCAAGGTCGCCAGACCATTCAAGCTCATGGGGTTAAATGCCAATGGAGAACCCCGCCAACTCAAACTCATCGACGATGACAACTCCTTGCCTTCAATAATGGGTTCCTGACGGAAGGCTTTTTGAACCTTGCCGAGATCCTTGCCGCGCACTTGCAGCCTATCGATATAGGTGTGATGACCATCATTTTCCAACAACCAGCGAATATCACCGCTGAAATGCAACCCCTTCATATCACTATCGTTTATTGTCAGTGCCAGCCCATTTTCCACGGCTCGACTACTCAATGACCAACGGCCAAAATTACGACTGCCGACAATAAATTCAGCAATATTAATATCCATTGGTAATAGCTCGGCGGGCACCAGATCCTTCAGTGCATCGTTGGCAAGCACTGTTTCCAGCTGCTTATTGGCTGGGGTTTCGCCCAATAATAATCCTCGGGCATCGGGCTCTTCAACGACCTCATCGGTTTGCGGCAAATGCAGATAATCCAGCGCGATGGCCACGGGTTCTGAACCGGCACCCAGCACCACATCACCGCTGATCAGATCACTATCAATATGTGTTTGCCACTCACCCCAGTTCTGACCTGCCACCACATGGGTCTGCCCGGTTGCCAGTGTCCAGGCATCGAGCCGGGTAAAGGTCAGATCCACCAGTCGTAACGGATTAGCGGTAGTGGCTCCGCTACTGCCAGTACCTGTTACTGTGGCGCTACCTGACTTGATGTTCGCGCTTGTTTCGGCGGCAACCAACGGCTGCAGTCGTAACCACATGGCCCACCATTCTTCGGCCTTGACTGGCGTATCAAGTTGGCCACGAATCTCGACCCCGGCGTCGCTGGGCAAAAATGGTTCGCTGTTACCCAGGTACACCTGACCACGATTGAGCCCCTGATTATCCAGTGCAAACACACCACGAATACGGTCGTCATAGTTCATAGTGATGCGGGTTTCGCGGCCAGGCCGAACGGTGATATGCAAGGGATGTGTCGCGTCGTCTGCCGCTTTGCCTAGTGGGGCCGGATAATCAATCCGGGTGCCATCCAGTGTCGTATCCAGGGTAAAACGTACATCACTGGAGACGGTATTCAGATCCAGTGTCGCCCGGTAGCCCAATTCACCGGATATCGGATCGAGCAAAAACATCGGCATCCATTGCTTGAATGCAGCCAGTGTCGCCCGACCATCTGCACGGAGACGGGTGGTGAAACCGTTGGCCATCGTGGTGGATGTCATCACCGCAGTCACCTTGCCGCCCATTACCTCACCCTGCAGATCCGTCGATGATAAACCGGCGACCGAATCGTAAATCAGCGAGCCAGTCAACGACGAGATATCCAGATTCAGGTCATCCAGACGCAGCCGGTTATTGTCCAGCTGCGCGGCAATACGCACCAGCGGATTATCATCAGAGCTGCCCAATGCCATTTCCAGACTCATCTTGGCGTTCAGGCTGCCCTGTCCTTGCCAGTGGTCAAAAGCATGACCGACCATATCTTGCAACGGCGTTTCAGTAAAATAGCGCAGCGCTTCGCCACTTTCTCCAGTCAGCTGACCATCGATAAACAAGCGGGTTGGCTTATCCGGCGTGTTACGTAAACGGATGTGGCCGCCTTGCGGAGCGATATGTCCACCCAGCGTATCAGCGCCATCGACCCAGGCATCCACCGACGGTGTATCCAGTAAAATCCGGCCCGTCACGTTACGCATCAACGGCCAGCCTTTGAGGTATTCCAGTTCGCCTTGTTTGATATCCATGTACAGCTGAGTGGTCAGGCTGTTGTTTGGGCGACCTTCTTCCAGCACACCATTCAGTAAAAAGGCGCCATTGGAGAAAGAACCCGCCAACAAGGCGGTATCCAGCCACTGTCGGACTTCGGGCTCCAGCAAATCAGGCAGCAAGCGACTACGATCCGCCATACTGGCAGCGGGTAATCCCAGCAACAAGCTGAAACTGCTGTCCCGCCCCGAAGCGCGGGATGGCAAGGTCATGGACAGTTCACTGCGCAACTGCAAGTGTTGCCAGCGTCCCCGCATGTCAGTGAGCCAGATACGGGATTCGTCCGGCTGGATACGCCAATGCAACGCACCAGAAACCGCATCCATCTGCCACGGTTGCTGATAAACGCCTTGTAAATCGACCGTTACTGCCTGGTCCTTGAAGTTGATACGCCCAATCCGAGGCTGCAAATGCAACTGGCCATTCAGGCCCTGTACTCCGGGAATGCCCTTATAGGTAGTGCCGTGCACACCACGTAAATCCGCCCGTACATCCACCGTGTCGGTTGCCCCTGGCAAAAAGGAGATACGAACATCCTGCGCCTGACCGCCAGGCTGGATATGACTCAGATAGCGATCAAAAGGATCCGGCAGCAGGCCATGCCCTAACAGATAGTCAAGCGCCTGATTGATCTCCAGCTGCGCTAACCCCAGTTGCCAGCCACGCTGATCCGGCAGGCTGATGGCACTGATGGTAAAGTCATGAAAAGGGATCGTGTCACCCAGCGCAGGCATGATGCGCATATGCCAGTCATCGCCATTATGTTCGCCGCCCAGCTGGATGCGGCCTTCGGTCAGACTCAGCGGCTGCTCGCGAGTGGTCAGATCCAGCTGTTCAAGATTAAGATCGGCGTAGACCTGATACAGGTCGCCCTTACGGATTTTCAACCAGATTTCGGCACCCGCATCGAGATTGTCAAATGTCAGCCCCAGTGGCAGATCATCTGGAATCCAGCGTGTCCAGCTTTGTGGCTCAACGTAGGCGAACACCTCCCCGCTCTGCTCGCTCCAGGGCCAGATCTGGCCATCCAATACGGCATTCAGCGAGATATCGGCCAGCTGCTCTCGCCCCCAAGCCAGATTGCCACGTATGGATTGGCTGCCCCCCTGATGACGCCACAACAGCTGTTTGATCAGTAAACGATCGGTTTTGCCATTGTCGTTGAGCACCTGAATATGAGAGTCGGTGATTTCCATCCGCTGCTGTAATTCCAGCAACCTTGCCCACAGCGGCCGTTGTTCCGGCTGGCGAGGGCCAAGCGTCTGGGGCTGGCTTGAGTCTGGAGGCTCTGCAACGTCGCCAGAGTCGCCTTCTTGCCATGGCAGCATCCAGTTCTGGCCAATAAACCACTGCTGTTGATGGCGCCGTAACGATAGTTCCAGCCCTTCGACTTCGATACGCTTGAACACCGGGAGCTGATAAAACGCGCTGGCGCTGACGTCCAGCTCTAGCTCGACGCGCTGCAAGTACACTTGATCTGGTGCCACGCCCACGGTGATGTCACGCAGCCGCAGAATCGGCGATAAATAACGCCAGTCGCCTTCCATCTGGCCAATGGTGACAGGCTGGCCGAGCTGCCGGGCAAGCTGCTGCTCCAGATCCGGCTGCCAGGTCTCCACCAGCGGGATTAACTGGCGCCCGGCGCTGGTATAGAGCGCCGTCATCACCAGTCCAACAACCAGTGTTATCCAGAGCTGCGTCCAGCAGGCACCGAGAAACCTCATGCCGATTCCTATTGAAAAAGTTATTGCAAAATGATGTCGTAGTAATCCTGTGCGTACAGGGATTCGACCTGCAGTTTAATGGTTTTGCCAATAAATGCTTCCAAATCTGCCAGCCCGTCGCTGTCTTCGTCTTGCAACCGGTCAAGTACTGGCTGGCTGGCCAGTACCAGATAGGTTCCGGCACCATAGGCACGGTCTTCCCGCAAGATTTCCCGAAAAATTTCGTAGCACACCGTCTCGGGCGTTTTTACCGAGCCTCGGCCATCACAGGCCTTGCACGGTTCCATCAGCATCTGTTCGAGACTTTCACGGATACGCTTGCGGGTCATCTCCACCAGACCCAGCTCCGACACACCACTGATCTTGGTTTTAGCGTGGTCTTTTTCCAGTGCCTTTTCCAGCATCCGCAATACCTGCCGCTGATGTTCTGGATCAGTCATGTCGATAAAATCGAGAATAATAATGCCACCCAGATTACGCAGCCGCAGCTGTCGCCCAATGGCGTTGGCGGCTTCCAGGTTGGTCTTGTAGATGGTTTCTTCAAGGTTACGTCTGCCAACAAAACCACCGGTGTTGACGTCAATGGTGGTCATGGCTTCAGTTTGGTCGATGACCAGATAGCCACCACTCTTGAGCGGCACCTTGCGTTCCAGTGCGCGCTGGATTTCATCTTCAACGCTGTACAATTCAAACACCGGTCTAGGCCCGGCGTAGTAGTTCAGGTGATCTTCAATTTCCGGCACATATTGCTGAGAAAACTGCAGGATTTTTTCAAAGGTCTCGCGAGAATCCACCAGAATCTTGTCCACTTCCGGGCGCGCGTAGTCTCGCAAGGTGCGCAGATACAAGGGTAGCTCATCGTAGACCACTGCCGGAGACGAGTACTCGCTGATGCGTTCTTCCAGCTTGCGCCACAAGCGGCGCAAATAACGGGTGTCAGCCAGTATTTCTTCTTCGCCCACCCCTTCCGCCGCCGTACGCAAAATAAACCCGGCCTCTCCGGTCAGGCCTTCTGCTTCCATGCAATCCTGCACCATCTGTTTGAGACGATCGCGTTCGCCACCGTCATCAATGCGTTGGGAAACACCCACATGATCCGCGCCGGGCATATACACCAGATAACGGGATGGAATGGTCAGTTGAGTGGTCAGCCGCGCACCCTTGGTGCCGATAGGGTCTTTGGTCACCTGAACCACCAGTGACTGGCCTTCGTGTAATAACTGGTTGATCGGCGTCTGGCTATCCGGATGACCCAGCTCCGCAGCATGAATAAACGCCGCCCGCTCGAGGCCAATATTCACAAACGCAGCCTGCATACCCGGCAACACCCGAACCACCTTCCCCTTGTAGATATTGCCGACCAGGCCGCGGTGATTGGTGCGCTCAATGACAATCTCCTGCAACACACCGTTTTCCACCACCGCAACCCGTGTCTCGGTGGGTGTAATATTCATCAAGATTTCTGCGTTCATTACCGGATCCTTTTATTGTATTGGCGGGTCACTAATGGCGCAGCAAACCAAGGTCAGCCGGACTCCAGGGCCGTCAGGCTGCCATTCGCGGCACGCTCGTCAAGACTGCCAGTATGATATGCCATGTTGTTCAAGCAAGAGGGCTGTTTCTGCCAGCGGCAGGCCCACCACATTGCTGTAACTGCCATGGATGGAAGCCACCAGAACCGCTCCTTTGCCCTGAATGCCATAGCCACCGGCCTTGTCATCACCTTCCCCGCAGGCAAGATACCGACTGATCAGCCCGTCATCCAATTGGCGAAACGTCACATGGGTCATCACCACCTGAGTATCGCAGCGCGAGCCGCTCACCACCGCAATCGCCGACAACACCTGCTGGGTATTACCCGACAGCTGCTGCAGCATGGCGCGATGATGCTCAGGATTTTCCGGTTTGCCCAGAATACACCCGTCCATAATCACACTGGTATCGGCAGCCAGCACTGTCGCCACCGCATCCAACTGCGCGGCGACGGCACGGGCTTTCGTCTCCGCCATCCGCACGACGTACTCACTGGGATCTTCATTGGCAACAGGGGTTTCATCAATATTTGCTGGCGCTACCCGATGCGGCACACCGATCTGGCGCAGTAATTCCTGACGGCGCGGAGAAGCCGAAGCCAGTACTATCATGCCGAAATCCGCCGCAAGGTCAGTCGTGTCAGGGCAAAGACCCAGGGCCAGACAAACATCGAACTGAAGGCAGGCCCCCACATATTCACCGGGTGCGGGAAATCGAGCATCACTTGCGCCAGCCAGAAACTGAGCAGCTGATGCAACAACGCCAGCACCAACACCACCGCCATTTGCTGGAACAGGTTAAAAACTTCTATGCGGCGGAAAAAAAACTGCACCAGAAAAATATGAATCGACAAGGTGAAGACGTGGGTTCCCAACAAGGCTCCCTGCTCGGCATCCATCATTAGTCCGGCAGGAATTGCCAGCCACAAACCAAACGTTTGCGGGGACTGAAACACCAGCAAGGTGATAATCACCAGTATCCACAACGGCTGGAACCAGCTCAGCAAATCCGGCAGCGGCAGGTGCTCCAGCACAAACCCCAGAAACAGCGAAAGCATACCGATAACAAACGACTGAATAGACGTCACCGGTCATTCCTCCACAATTCGTCCGAAGGCACCTTGCCCGCTCCCTGGCTGAACACCAGGAGCAATAATCGACTACGATCCATCCGGGCACTCGGAGTAGCGGTCACACTGGCAAACAACTGCCCAGCCTGATGCTCCACTTGCTCTACCGTCGCAACCGGATAACCACGGGGGTAACGACCTCCAAGACCGGAGCTGACCAGCAAATCTCCCACTTTGATATCTGCGGTATTAGGCACATAAATCAGCTCAAGCCGATCCAGCGCACCGGTACCCGTCGCTATTGCACGGACACCGTTACGATTGATTTGCACCGGAATGGCATGGTTGGAATCGGCAATCATCATCACGCGAGACGTATGAGGAAGCACATCCACTACCTGCCCCAACAGACCATAGGCATCCAGTACCGGCTGGCCAATAAAGACGCCGTCATCGCCGCCCTTGTTAATCAGGATTTGCTGGGTATAGGGATCAGGATCCACGGCCATCACCGTGGTCACCAGCACCTTGTCGTCGACCTGTTCAGAGGCACTGAGCAACTCCCGCAGCTCAATGTTCTCCGCTTCCAGCGAGGCAAGCCGTTGGGCTTTTAATTCAAGCACCAGATTACGTGCAGAAAGCTGCTTGTTCTGATCCAGCAGATCCCGCCGCGAAGTGGTGGACTCGTCCATCCAGTTGGCCAGCGAAGACGGCAGGATAGCGAGCTGTTGGGCAGGATACAGGGCGTATCCGGCGACATAACGCAAAGACTGGAATACGGCATAGCGTTGATCCGCCCACATCAGGGCAAGCGCTAGCAAGCAGACCAACAAGGTGCGTTGGCCCTGATACGGGGGCATCTGAAATTGCGGTCTGATAACCCGACTCCCGAACGACTAGGCAATCTGTAAAAGTAATAAAAAAGGACAAGAACACTCCGCCCGCCTGAGCAGGTGACGGAGTAATCTTTTTACCCGAATTATTCCTGAGACAGTATATCCAGCGCTTGTTCCGACGCTGTTTCAAGGAAACGACCGCCTCCACGCGCCACACACGTCAGCGGATCATCCGCGACCAGCACCGGCAAGCCGGTTTCCTCGCTCAGCAACTTGTCGAGATCGCGCAGCAAGGCACCACCACCGGTCAACACCATGCCGCGTTCCGCCACATCGGAAGCCAGTTCTGGTGGCGCTTGCTCCAGAGCACTCTTGACCGCCTGCACAATAGCCGCCAGCGACTCTTGCAAGGCTTCCAGAATCTCGTTGGAATTCAGCGTAAAACTGCGCGGAATGCCTTCCGCCAGATTACGACCACGCACATCAATCTCACGAATTTCAGCGCCGGGATAAGCGGTACCGATTTCCTGCTTGATGCGTTCAGCCGTGGCTTCACCAATCAGGCTGCCGTAATGTCGACGTACATAGGCGACGATGGATTCATCAAAACGGTCACCACCAATCTTCACAGACTCGGCGTATACCACACCGCTCAACGAGATAATGGCAATTTCTGTGGTACCACCACCGACATCCACCACCATCGAGCCACGGGCTTCATCAACCGGTAAACCAGCCCCGATGGCCGCTGCCATCGGTTCATGAATAAGATAAACCTTGCTGGCCCCGGCATTCAGTACCGATTCACGAATCGCCCGCCGCTCAACCTTGGTGGCCTGATACGGCACACATACCACAACCCGCGGGCTAGGCGGCATAAAGCTGGACTCATGCACCCGCTTGATAAAATACTGCAGCATTTTTTCGGTGACTTCGAAGTCGGCAATCACACCGTCCTTCATTGGCCGAATGGCCTGTATATTAGCCGGAGTACGGCCCAGCATTCGCTTGGCTTCCATCCCGACCGCAGCAACACTCTTCTGGTGTCCCTGGAGACGAATGGCAACGACCGATGGTTCGTTAAGAACAATACCCTTGTCGCGCATGTAAATCAGGGTATTTGCTGTCCCCAGGTCGATCGACAGATCGCTGGAGAACATGCCTCTAAGAGCTTTGAACATCCCGCCGTTTCCTGTTTGCATCTGGCATAAAAAAGTGCGCTAACTCTAGCAATGGCAGGGATTTAGAGCAAGGCGCATTTGTGCTAGTCTCGAGCGTTTTAAATAGACAGAGATACTGGAGAAGCTGTATGGCTCTGGAACAAGATCAAGTGCGCAATATTGCCGAATTGTGCCGTTTGCAAATTGATGACGCCCAAATCGCCGAATACCAGAAGAACCTCAGCAACATACTGGGCCTGGTCGACCAGCTAGCCACTGTCGATACCAGCAATGTTGCCCCCATGGCCCACCCGCTCGATGCGGTGCAGCGTCTGCGCACCGACCAGGTAACCGAAGAAAACCAGCGCGAGCATTTCCAGCAGATTGCTCCGGCCACAGAACGTGGCCATTACCTCGTACCCCGTGTGGTCGAATAAGCGCAGCACATAATCCCGTCCGGCCTTTTTGAATAGCCGGATCGTTTTCAGGCACGTTCCACATCTGGATCAGCGTCACAGGACGGTTCACAGGACGATTTACAGGACAAAGACCCCATGCACAACAAAACCATCGCCCAGATTTCCCGCGACCTGGCCGCAGGCGAATATTCCAGCGTCGAAGTCACCCAGGCTTATCTGGATCGCATTCACCAGCTGGACAGCCGTTATAACAGCTTTATTACCGTGACTGCCGAGCAAGCACTGGCCCAGGCCGCTGCGGCCGACGCCGCCCGTGTAGCTGGCAACGCCACCCCGTGGAGCGGTGTTCCCATGGCACACAAAGATATTTTTTGTACCGATGGCGTGCTGACCACCTGCGGCTCCAAAATGCTCGGTAACTTTGTTGCTCCCTACAATGCCACGGTGGTATCCAACTTCAACAGCGCGGGCGCAGTGAGCCTGGGTAAGCTCAACATGGATGAATTTGCCATGGGCTCATCCAACGAAAGCTCGTTCTTCGGGGCCGTCAAAAACCCCTGGCATCTGGAACACGTACCCGGTGGATCTTCCGGTGGTTCCGCAGCGGCGGTCGCTGCCCGCCTGATACCCGGCGCCACCGCCACCGATACCGGCGGCTCGATTCGCCAGCCAGCGGCTTTTTGTGGCGTCACTGGCATCAAGCCAACCTACGGCCGGGTTTCCCGCTGGGGCATGATTGCCTTCGCCTCCAGCCTCGATCAGGGCGGCACTATTACCCGAACAGCCGAAGACTCCGCCATGATGCTCAACGTGATGGCCGGATTCGACCCCAAAGATTCCACCTCCATGCAGCGAGATGTCCCCGACTACACCGCCAACCTGAACGACAGCATTGCCGGTCTGACCATTGGCTTGCCGAAAGAATATTTCCGCGACGACCTCAGCAGTGCCATGCAACAGCAAGTACGCAACGCCATTGCCGAATACGAAAAACTGGGCGCTACCGTCAAAGAAATCAGCCTGCCGAACACCCATTTGGCGATTCCGGTGTACTACGTGATTGCACCGTCTGAATGTTCCGCCAACCTGTCTCGCATGGACGGTGTGCGCTTTGGTCATCGCTGCGAAGATCCGCAAGACGTCAACGACCTGTTCAAACGTTCACGCGGCGAAGGTTTTGGTGAAGAAGTCAAACGCCGCATCATGGTTGGCACCTATGCCCTGTCTGCCGGTTTCTACGACGCCTACTACAAAAAAGCCCAGCAGGTACGCCGCCTGATCAAAAATGACTTTGTCGAAGCCTTCAAACAAGTCGACGTCATCATGAGCCCGACCACCCCCAGCCCGGCGTTTCGAGCCGGTGAAAAAACCAGTGATCCCGTCGCCATGTACCTCGAAGATATTTTTACCATCGCCATCAACCTGGCAGGCCTGCCAGCCATGTCAATTCCTTGTGGCCAGATCGACAACCTGCCGGTCGGCCTGCAACTGATTGGCAACTACTTTGACGAAAGCCGCCTGCTCAACCTCGGCCATCAATTCCAACAAGTCACCGACTGGCATCAGCAAGCGCCAGCCGGTCTGGTATAAGGAGCCACAGCATGGAATGGGAAGTTGTCATCGGCCTTGAGATTCACGCTCAGCTGGCCACCCAATCGAAGATTTTCTCCGGCGCATCCACTGCCTACGGTGCCGACGCCAATACCCAGGCTTGCGCCGTCGACCTCGGCCTGCCCGGCGTATTACCGGTATTTAACGAAGCCGCCCTGCGCATGGCGGTGAAATTTGGCCTGGCCATCGACGCCGACATCGGCAAACGCTCCGTCTTTGACCGCAAGAACTACTTTTACCCGGATTCACCCAAGGGCTATCAGACCACCCAGCTGCACCACCCGATCGTCGGCATGGGTCATATCGATATCGAACTCGACGACGGTAGCAGTAAACGCATCAACGTCACCCGTGCCCACCTGGAAGAAGATGCCGGTAAATCCGTACACGAAGGCTTTGGCGGCATGTCCGGCATCGACCTCAACCGGGCCGGAACACCGCTGGTAGAAATTGTCTCCGAACCGGAATTACGCAGCTCCAAAGAAGCCTCCGCCTACTTCAAAAAAATGCACAGCATCGTCACCTACCTCGGCATCTGTGACGGCGACCTGTCCCAGGGATCCATGCGCTGCGACTGCAACGTCTCCCTGCGGCCGAAAGGCCAACAAGCATTCGGCACCCGTACCGAAATCAAAAACGTCAACTCCTTCCGCAACGTCGAACGGGCGATCGACGTCGAAATTGAGCGCCAGATGGACGTACTGGAAGACGGTGGCACCATCACCCAGGAAACCCGCCTCTACGACGCCGACAAAAACGAGACTCGCTCCATGCGCTCCAAGGAAGTAGAAAACGACTACCGCTACTTCCCCTGCCCCGACCTGCTGCCCATCATTATTGATGATGACTACATTGAAGCCGTCCGAGGCACCCTGCCTGAACTGCCCGATGCCAAGCGTAAACGCTTTGTCGAACAGCACGGTTTATCGGCCAACGACGCCGCCGTACTCGCTTCCAACCGGGCACTGGCCGACTACTTTGAAGCCGTGGCACAAGCCGTCAACGACTACCAGCTGGCGGCCAACTGGGTACAGGGCGACGTCTCTGCCACCCTCAACCGCCTGGAAATCAGCATTGCCGAACTGCCTGTCAATGCCGCACAACTGGGTCGCATCCTGCAGTTGATCAAAAACAGCACTCTCAACAACGGTGGGGCCAAGGAAGTCTTTAATGCACTGGTTGAGGCAGGTACAGCAGGTGACGGTGGAGAAGCGCAAGTCGACGCCCTGGTCGACAGCATGGGCCTGAAACAAGTGTCCGACAGCGGCGCGATTGAAGCCATCGTGGCGCAAGTACTGGCCGATAACCCGAAACTGGTGGAAGGCTACCTCAACACGCCGGTGGAAAAACGCGGCAAAGCCATGGGCCCCTTTATTGGCCTGACCCGTAAAGCCGCCAAGGGAGTCAACCCGCAAGTGGTGATGGAAGTACTGAAGAAAAAGCTGGAAGAGTTGGGGTAATCTTTTGGTGCGTCAGAGGTCTGCAGTCGGACGTCTGACGCAATTCATTCGGCCTTGTGGGTCGGATAGGCTGAAGCACCATCTGAGATCAATTATAGAAACTTGTTTTTGTCTGGCTCCCACGCTCCGGCGTGGAGTCCAATACCGCTGCCATTACCACGCAACCTCCTGCACCAATCCAACAGGTTCACTGTAAATACAGTTCAACCCACAACGCACCATCCCTCAAACCCGAACAATCTCCAGCATCTAATCAATATACAATTCATATATATTTTGTAGTGTCGAGGCTGATCTCAGCTTCTGGCCAGGAGGACGTAACGTTATGGGGATCGTCAAAATCTCGGACGGGCTGCACGAAGAAATCCGCGACGCCAGTGCGCTGATGGCGCGGTCGATCAACGCCCAGGCGGAGTTCTGGATCAAGATGGGTATGCTGGCGGAGTTCTATCCGAATCTGACTTACGCCCAGCTGACTCGCAAGCTGTTGACCAGCGCAGAATTGCCACTGGCAGCCCTGAAGTCTGAATTCAAGGCCGAAACCCGACCCCGACAGGAGGCCAGCTGATGAACGCCATTACAAAAACACCGCAAGAAGTCGAGCTGATGCGGGAATCCGGCCGCTTGCTGGCGCAGGTATTTGCCATGCTGGATGAGTTTGTTGTGGCAGGCATCAGCACCATGGACATCAACCTGGCGGTGGAAGATTTTATTGAAAACGAGCTGCAGGCCCGTCCTGCCAGCCGAGGTCAGTATGACTTCCCTTATTGCCTGAATACCTCAGTGAATCATGTGGTGTGTCACGGCATTCCAAAGGCCAGCCAGATTTTACGCAACGGCGATATCATCAACTGCGATATTACGTTGGAGAAAAATGGTTTTATCGCTGATTCCAGCAAGATGTATTGCATCGGCAAGATTACGCCGATGGCGCGGCGTCTGATTGAGACCACCTACGAGGCAATGTGGGCTGGCATTCGGACGGTCAAGCCTGGTGCGACGTTAGGCGACATTGGCCACGCCGTTCAGCAGGTGGCTGAAAAAGCCGGTTACAGTGTGGTGCGGGAATATTGTGGCCACGGCATTGGCCGCGAGATGCACGAAGAGCCGCAAGTAACCCATTATGGCAAACCCGGTATGGGGATGACGTTGGCAGAAGGCATGACCTTCACGATTGAACCGATGATCAATCAGGGCAGCCATAAACTGAAGCATATGAAAGATGGCTGGACAGTCATTACCCGTGACAAGAAACTATCGGCTCAGTGGGAGCACACCATTGCAGTGACGGCTGGAGGCTACGAGGTATTGACCTTGAGGGAAGAAGAGAAAGCAGTGATGCTGATAGCACAGACATAATGCACTCGCGTTAACAGCCATTCGCGTATATGCCTGGCACTCATGTGGCTGAATAATACTGCCCGAGGATGCCAATAGCCGTCGGCGTATTACATCGAATCGGTTAGAAAAGCAGCCAATAAAAAACCGCCCGAAGGCGGTTTTTTATTGCGTCAGACATCCAGCTTCAGACACCCGACAGGTCACTTCACCACTTTCAGCGAAGGTCGGCCAGAACTGGCTTTTGTCTCTGACTCTGTCTGCTTCGGTTTTGGCGGTTCGGGTGGGTCGTTGGGATCAGGAGCACCGGCTTCCGATCCAAACACCATGCCCTGACCGTTTTCCTTGGCATATATCGCCAGAATGGCCACAGTAGGTACGTATACCGACATAGGTACACCGCCAAAGCGGGCATTAAAGGACAGCCCTTGATCGTCTATCAGCAGATTCTGAACTGCTGTCATGCTGATATTCAGTACAATCTGGCCTTTGTTCACGTAGTCCTGAGGCACCTGAACCCCAGCCAGCGAGGCATCTACCAGTACATAGGGTGTGCACTGATTATCGAGAATCCACTCGTTCAGGGCGCGCACCAGGTAAGGTCGGCTTGGGGTCATTGTTTTCATTACTCGTGCATTTCCCGTTCGGCTTCGGTCAGACTGGCCTGAAACGATTCACGTTCAAATAACCGCTCCATATATTGCAGCAGCGGTTTGCACTGCCGCTCTGGCAGTTCAATGCCCAGTACCGGCAAACGCCACAAGATGGGAGCAACGCAGCAATCCACAATCGAGAAGTCGTCACTCATAAAGTAGGACATCTCGGTGAAAATGGGTGCAATGCCAACCAGGCTTTCGGTCAGATCCTTGCGGGCTGCCTCAGCAGAGTCACCACCAGCCAGAATGCTGGCCACCAGGCCACACCAGTCTTTCTCGATGCGTTTGATCCATAACCGGCTTTCTGCCCGTGCCACAGGGTAGACGGGCAACAGCGGTGGGTGCGGGAAACGCTCGTCGAGGTATTCCATCATGATGTTCGGGTCTTCGTAGAGCGTCAGCTCCCGATCAACCAGGGTTGGCAGGGTGTTGTAAGGATTCAGGGATGTCAGATCTTCGGGCAGGTTGTCCGGATCTACATCCATAATTTCGACGGCGACACCCTTTTCAGCCAGTACGATACGTACACGGTGGCTGAAATGATCCTTGGCATCGGAATAAAACGTCATGGTAGAGCGCTTGGCTACAACCCCCATAATTTCCTCGCTTGCTAAAAAATTCGATTACCTAAAAACAAAGATAGCCCGGCCGCAAAAACGGCCAGGCTAGCATCAGAATACAGTGCGATTAATGGACGTCGCGCCAGTATTCCTTGTTCAACATGTACACAGGCACTAAGAAGATTGCCAGGAACAAAAGTACCCACCAACCCAGTCTCTCACGCTCAACCGCAATAGGTTCAGCGGAGTAAGTCAAAAAGTTAACCAGATCGAAGATCAGGTCATCATACTCTTTAACACTCAGCGTGCCAGGTTCTGCCAGATATAGCACATCTTCGTGCTCTTCGGTGATTTCCTGACCCGTCAGTGTGTCATAACCCACGGCTACCGGTGCGGTACCTTCATGCTGAAGACCCTGCAGCTCAGCCAGTACGTTAGGCATGCCCACGTCCTTGAAGACTGCATTATTAACACCCCATGGGCGTGTTGGGTCGACATAAAAGCTGCGCAGGTAGGTGTATAGCCAATCTGGACGTCGTACACGGGCAACCAGCGTCAGGTCTGGTGGTGTGGCACCAAACCATTTTTTGGAATCTTCCTTGCGCATGGCGATGGTCGCCAGCGAACCGAACTTTTTGTCGGTGTCAAACACCAGGTTTTCTATCATCAGCTCTTCTGGGATATCCAGGTCACGAGCCATGCGGTTAAACCGGGCGTGTTCCATCGAATGACAGCCCATGCAGTAGTTCATAAAGGTCTTGGCACCACGCTGGAGTGAGGCCTTATCCGTCAGATCGGTCAGGTGCTTATCCAGATGCACACCTTCACTGGAGGCCATTGCAACTGCAGGAAGCAGTGCAGCGATCAATGCAAATAACGTTTTCATTAGTGGCCTCCTGTTACGCGTTCTGGCACTGGTTTGGTTTTTTCCATACGAGTATAGAAAGGCATCAACAAGAAGAAACCGAAGTAGATAAACGATGAAGCACGAGCCAGGAAGGTATTCAGCTCATTGGTAGGCTGAGTACCCAACCAAGTCAGCAGAACAAAGGCCACGGCAAACACCAGAATAAAGGTTCTGCTCATCCAGCCCTTATAACGCCAGCTACGCACAGGACTACGATCCAGCCATGGTAGTACGAACAACACCGCAATCGCAGCCCCCATTGCAGCAACACCCATCAGTTTGTCTGGCACTGCACGCAGAATCGCGTAGAACGCACCAAAATACCAAACTGGAGCAATGTGCTCAGGAGTTTTCAAACCATTAGCTGGTTCAAAGTTGGCGTGTTCCAACATGAAACCGCCGCCTTCAGGGAAGAAGAACATTACGGTACAGAACACCATAAGGAAGACAACGATGCCGACCAAGTCGTGTACAGAGTAGTAAGGATGAAATGGCACACCATCCAGAGGCACACCGTTTTCGTCTTTCAGCTTCTTGATATCGATGCCATCCGGGTTGTTGGAACCCACCTCGTGCAGCGCCAGCAGATGCATCACCACCAAACCAACGATCACCAGCGGGACAGCCACCACGTGCAAGGCAAAGAAACGGTTCAGTGTGGCTCCAGAGATCAGGAAGTCACCACGAATCCATTCGGTCAGCTCGTTACCGTAAGGCAGAACCGAGAACAGCGAAATAATAACCTGGGCACCCCAGTAAGACATCTGTCCCCATGGCAATACATAACCCATGAAGGCTTCAGCCATCAGCGCCAGGTAAATTGCCATACCAAAGATCCAGATCAGCTCACGTGGCTTCTGGTACGAGCCATACAGAATGGCGCGCATCATGTGCAGATAAATAGCGATAAAGAAGAAGGTAGCGCCAGTGGAGTGCATATAGCGAATCAGCCAGCCCCACTCAACATCTCGCATGATGTATTCAACAGAGGCAAACGCTGCTTCGGCACTCGGAGTGAAGTTCATGGTTAACCAGACACCGGTCAGGATCTGGTTAACCAGCATCAACATCGACAATACGCCGAAGAAGTACCAGAAGTTGAAGTTCTTCGGCGCATAGTACTTGGACATATGCTTTTCATAGGCACTGGTTACCGGCAAGCGGTCATCAATCCAGCCCATGAAGGTATTTTGCTTGTTACTCATCAGGCGTTCTCCTCATCCACACCGATTACAACCACACTGGCGCTTTCGTAGCTGTACGGCGGAACTTCCAGGTTGGCCGCAGCCGGAGATCCCTGAAAAACACGACCAGACAGATCAAAACGGGAACCGTGACATGGACAAAACCAGCCTCCAGGCCAGTTTGCATCAAACTGCTGAGGTTTGACTTCGCCAAAGTACTTGGGGGCACAACCCAGGTGAGTACAAACACCCAGCAAAACCAGGATTTCAGGCTTGCGTGAGCGATTGATGTTGTCAGCGTAGGCTGGTTGCTGAGCCTTGTTGCTGTTATCCGGATCTTTCAGCCGGTCATTATGCTCTGGCAGATTTTCCAGCATCGCATCTGTACGGTGCACGATGTATACCGGCTTGCCACGCCATTCGGCAGTCAGCATCGAACCCAGTTCGACTTTGCTGACATCGACCTTGGCCGGAGCGCCCGCCGCTTTCGCCTTTTCACTTGGAACCCAAGATTTGACGAAGGGTACAGCGACAAAGCCAGCACCAACTGCGCCGACAGCAGAAGTCACGCCCACCAACAGGGTGCGCCGACCTTTATTAACGCCGTCTTGACTCATTACCATCTTCTCCCATCATTAAAATTCTTTTCTGCCGCGAGGTCGTTTGCCTGAGAGGGACTACGGTCGGCAGACCCGGCGTAGAATGCAGAGCGGCGCACATAGTAAAGAAATTGAGGATTTGAAACAACCGGGAAGACATACGTGCTGTAGGGATATAAAAACAAAAAAAGCGTCCATTGACATAAGCCAAGGGACGCCTTTTTTATCAGCAAAAAATAGCTTAACGCTTGGAGAACTGCGGCTTCTTACGTGCTTTACGCAGACCAACCTTCTTACGTTCAACCTCACGAGCGTCACGAGTAACGTAACCCGCAGCACGCAGAGATGGACGTAGCGTTTCGTCGTATTGCATCAGGGCGCGAGTAATGCCGTGACGGATAGCACCCGCCTGACCATTACCACCACCGCCGTTAACATTAACAACAATGTCAAACTTCTCCAGACTCTCAGTCAGTTCCAGAGGCTGACGGACAACCATACGAGCAGTTTCACGACCGAAATATTCTTCCAGTGTGCGCTTGTTGATCACGATAGAGCCAGTACCTGGACGCAAGAAAACGCGAGCAGTGGACGTCTTGCGACGACCGGTACCGTAGTATTGAGTTACGGCCATATTATTCTCCCAGCTTCAGTTCTTGAGGCTGCTGAGCGGTGTGTGGATGCTCGCTACCTGCGTAAACTTTCATTTTCTTGAACATGGCGCGTCCAAGAGGATTCTTGGGCAGCATGCCTTTTACCGCTGTCTCAATTACGTCCTGCGGCTTGTAGTCGATCAGCTTCTCAAAAGAGATCGACTTCAGGCCACCGGGGTAACCAGTGTGACGGTAATACATTTTGTCGCTGGTTTTATTGCCAGTGACTTTTACTTTTTCAGCATTGATCACGACGATGTAATCGCCGGTATCAACGTGTGGTGTGTATTCTGGCTTGTGCTTGCCTCTCAAACGGCGAGCAACCTCGGTAGCCAGGCGACCCAGCGTCTGATCAGCTGCATCAACAACAAACCATTCACGTTTTACGGCTTCGGGTTTTGCGCTGTAAGTTTTCATCAAATTCTCGCCTTCAAGGGCATGTTGATCAGAAAAGAGGGCGGCATTCTACAGGACGGTTATTACCCACGCAACCATCTGTGTATTTTTAACACAGTAAGTCACGGATCAGCCGTCACGACACAAGTGCCAGAAAGGAGCCGTCTTTTCATAAAGGGGCGCGGATTGTATCTTTAGTGCAGAAAATAATCCACTCGAAAAATGAATTGTCGACAGATTTTTATTGCCCGCCAGATTGGCTTCGTCCGCATCAAACCGGCACGGCCTATCCGCCTCCAAAGAACTGACGCTCATACCTATCACCCTGCACACCCTGCCGTGCCGTTACAGACAGCCACGGAGGGCGTCCCTACGGAGCGGTCAGGCAGCAATCAGTGCTCACGGGTTGCGCGGAATTCCACCTCGGGCCAGCGCTCCTGAATCAAACTCAGGTTCACCCGCGTCGGTGCGATGTAGGTCAGATAGCCGCCGCCATCAATCGCCAGGTTATCTGCTGCCTTACGTTTGAAATCTTCCAGCATCTTGCTATCTGCGCAATACACCCAGCGTGCCGTATTCACACTGACCGGCTCATAAATACATTCCACTTTATACTCGTCGCGCAGGCGCTGCTGTACCACATCAAACTGCAACACCCCGACCGCACCAAGGATCAGATCGTTGTTATTAACCGGCATAAATAACTGGGTTGCGCCTTCTTCCGACAGCTGCTGCAATCCCTTCTGCAGCTGCTTCATTTTTAACGGATCTTTCAACCGCACTCGCTTGAACAGTTCCGGGGCAAAGTGAGGAATACCAGTGAACCGCAGGTTTTCACCCTCAGTGAAGGTATCGCCAATCTGGATGGTGCCATGGTTGTGCAGCCCGATGATGTCACCGGAAATGGCTTCTTCTACCGCTGAGCGGTCGCCTGCAAGAAAGGTCACTGCGTCGGCAATCTTGATGTCTTTGCCAATCCGCGTGTGTTTCATCTTCATACCACGGGTATAAGCGCCAGAGCACACCCGCATAAAGGCAATACGGTCACGATGTTTCGGATCCATATTAGCCTGGATCTTGAAAATAAAACCGGAGAACGTTTCTTCCATTGGTGGCACTTCGCGCTCATTGGTCTGACGCGGAATCGGCGCGGGTGCCCACTCAACAAAGTAATTGAGCATTTCGCGCACCCCAAAGTTCGACAAGGCGGTGCCGAAGAATACCGGCGTCATCGTGCCTGCAAGGTATTCATCCAGATCAAATTCATAACTGGCACCCCGTACCAGCTCGATTTCTTCCACCAATTCTTCCACCAGCTCTTCGCCCAGCAGTGCCAGCGCTTCGGCAGACTCAATGCCCTGAATCTGGACATCGTCCGGAATGATGCTGGCCTGCCCGGGCCGGAACACGTGAATCGTGTCAGTGACCAGGTTGTACACACCCTTGAACGCCTTGCCCATACCAATCGGCCAGGTCACTGGCGCGCACTTGATTTTCAAGATGGTTTCAATTTCATCCAGCACTTCAATATGGTCACGAACTTCCCGATCCATCTTGTTAATGAAGGTGAAGATCGGGGTATCACGCAGACGACAGACATCCATCAGTTTGATGGTGCGGTCTTCAACCCCCTTGGCCCCATCGATCACCATCAACACGGAATCGACAGCGGTCAGGGTACGATAGGTATCTTCCGAGAAGTCTTCGTGTCCTGGCGTATCAAGCAGATTGACCATACGATCACGATAAGGGAACTGCATTACCGAGGTGGTAATCGAGATACCGCGCTCTTGCTCCATCTGCATCCAGTCCGACGTCGCCATACGGCCCGTCTTCCTGCCTTTGACCGTACCGGCTAGCTGGATAGCGTTGCCAAACAGCAACAGCTTTTCAGTAATAGTGGTTTTACCCGCATCGGGGTGGGAAATAATGCCGAACGTACGACGACGTCCGACTTCTTGCTGGAATTGACTGGCCATTCGCTTCGTTTTGTCTTCTGGGTTCTGTATAACGGTTGAGCAGTCCAAACGACTACCGCCACCAAAGTTGGTCGCTATTGTCCACGATCAAGCCGTGAATAGCCAACCAAGGCTGATACGTTGACATCCTGCGTTTTTCAGCGTGATATTCCAAATACAAGTCCATCTCATCCGCTTTGGCCAACGTCCTGGCATTCTCAATACGCCCACCCACTCTCTGGCCTTGCCCTATCAGCAGAGGTATAGTCACTCGCTACGCGCCCTTGTAGTAAAATAACCACTGCGCGACCCAAAAGTCTTTGCCACGAGGTTGTCATGAGTCTTCTCGATCAAATCGGCGAGCGGCTGGAAAATCTGAACAAGTCTGAACGCAAGGTCGCTGATGTGATTCTGAACGACCCGAAAAGCGCCACCCGTATGAGCATTTCAGCGCTCGCCAATGCCTCTCTGGTCAGCGAGCCGACGGTTAACCGTTTTTGTCGTAACTTCGAGACTTCCGGCTTCCCGGATTTCAAGATCCAGCTGGCCCAGAGCCTGGCTACCGGGACGCCCTACGTCAGTCGTGATGTGGAGCAGAATGACAGTACCGAGGAATACACCGACAAAATTTTCACCTCGACTATTGCGGCGATGGAAAATGCCCGCAAACATGTATGTATGAGCGCGGTTGAAAAGGCCGTCGACTTTCTGATTCAGGCCAAACAGATTTCATTTTTTGGTCTGGGGGCGTCTGGCCCGGTAGCGATGGATGCCCAGCACAAGTTTTTCCGTTTCAATCTGCCCGTCACCGCCTACGACGACGTGTTGATGATGCGGATGGTGGCTGCGGCTGCTCATACCGGCGATGTGATTGTCGCCATCTCCTACACTGGCCGTACCCGCGATATGGTTGAGATTGCCCAAATCGCTCGCAGCAACGGTGCAACCGTGATTGGACTGACCGCCGACAAATCGCCTCTGGCAGCATCCAGCAGTGTCTGCCTGTCGTTTCCTACCCCGGAAGACACTGACAAATACATGCCGATGACATCACGTATCGTGCAGCTGATTTTATTGGATGTGTTGGCCACAGGGGTGACACTACGTCGGGGAGTGGAATTCCAGGCCCACCTGAAGAAAATCAAGGACAGCCTGAAAGCAACCCGTTATCCCGACCTGCCGCCCGAGGCTTGAACTTGATGCCTTGCCGCACAAGCACTCTGCACACAGTTTAACGGCGTACCTAACTACGTACCGGCTTGATAAACTTCAACGTCATCCGGTCGCTTTCACCGATGGCCTGATAACGATCACGATCCTGATCCCCCAACCGATACGAAGGGGGTAACGTCCAGACACCCTCAGGATAACGAGTGCTATCTGCCGGGTTGGCGTTGATTTCACTGCTGGCTTGCAAGATAAAACCGGCCTGTTCAGCCATACGAATCACATAATCCTGGTGCAGGTAACCACTACTTTGCTGATCGTCTAACGGGCGATCGACTGCCAGACGATGTTCCACAATACCCAGGACGCCACCGGGTTTCAGTGCACGATAAAACGTTTTGAAGGCTGCCAGCACTCGTTCATCACCGCCACCGCGCATGTACCAGTTATGCACATTACGGAAACTCAGTACCCTGTCGGCACTGCCGTCCGGCGCAATGGCCTGTTCGCTGCCCGGATCAAACACCGTCAGAGTGGTACTGCCAAAGCGCTTGGGCTGGCGGGTGACTTTGGCAGCAAAACGCGCACGACTGTTACGGAAGTATTCAACGTCAGAATCCGGGTCAAAATGCGCTGCGACATACCGGCCATGATCACTCAGATATGGCCCCAGAATATCCGCATACCAGCCGCCACCGGGCCAGATTTCCACCACGCTCATATCTGGCTCGACATCAAAAAATGCCAAGGTCGCAGCCGGATGACGGTATATATCCCGAACACGGTCATCTTGCCGGGCATCACTGTCGATAAATGCTTGAAAGTCCGCCGGCGTCACCGCCTCTGCCTTGGTCTGGTTGACCCACATCGAAGCAGCAAAACTGACAGCGATCAGGGTATAAACAAGTATCCGGCGCAACCCGAAGGTTGGTTGGAGGGGTGTTACCTGCATGGCTACGGTGACGGTGCTCTGGTCTGGTTGCATCAATGACCTCCTGTGTTGATTCGGGGTTGATTCGTAAGGGTTAATTTTTTTGGATAGCGTACGTCAAAATAAAGAGACTCGCCGGTGCCAGGCGGCTTCAACTCTCGGATTCCCGGAACGCCAGAAACAGCAGACAAACAATCAGAGCTCTGTTTGTCCAGCATCACCAGGAGCGGGCTGTTGCGGGTACCAGCTTTCCTGCAACCCGGATCACCGAGCGCCAACGGCTTGCCAATAGCGCCGTAAAGATCAGTCCACAGCCCAACATCTGCATCAGCGTCATCTGCTCGCCAAACCAGAATGCCGCCAAGAAAGCCGTCCAGACCGGTTCCAGCATCATAATCAACGCCGCTGAACTGGAAGAAGTTTTACCCTGTGCCCAGGTTTGCAAAAAAAATCGCAGACAGGTGGCTATCAGCGTACTGGCCAGCACCCAGAGCCAGATATTCAGTCCCCCCGGCAGCTGCCAGGTTTCAAATGCCAGCGACAGTGGCAAAGCCACCAGCCCCACGACGGTCAGCTGCACCGAAGTCAGCGCAATCGCCGGAATCGAGGCCGCTGCCCGACTGGTCAGCACAAAGGTCAGGGCAAACAGACAAGCAGCGGCCAAATAGCACAATTCACCAAAGCCAAAGACAAATGTCCCATCCAGCGACAAACATCCCAAGCCTGCGGCTGCCAGTGGTAGCGATACCCAGGTTGTAGAAGGGGGTCGATCACCAAACAACAAGATCACCAGCGGTACCATGACCACACCCAAACAAGTCAAAAAAGCACCGACTCCCATATGCTGGCCGTGTTTCAATCCCATAATCCAGAACGCAATCGCCATCCCGAAACAGGCACCGGAGCGCAGTGCTCGAATCCACTCCGCTTGGCTCATGGCTTGTACATCTTTCCAGCCAACCGCTCCCACCACCACACCAGCGCTGACAAAGCGTATAAAAATAAACATCAAGGGCGCCAACCCTGCCAGTGCCTCCTTGGAAAAAATCCAGCCAGCTGCCGCCAGCAGGGTCACCAGCACCAATACCAGGTCTGCCTTGACCGATACCGCTTGCGTCATGGGAGTACTCCGAACGAGAAGCCTGTAACAGGCATAAGCTACGCACTGTACGCGCAGAAAGTCGCATTTTGTCACGCCAGCGTCAGGAACTGAATGGAACACAGACTCCCATCCGGCGGAATAACTGTTTGCCCCTGCGACCAAATAACGCAGGGCAGATCATACCCGGCAGAATCAAGACGGCCAGAATCCCTTATACTGGCCTCCAATGCCCATTGGACATCGTCTTTTTCATGCGCTCGCTGGCCTCTCCTTCCACCGGACTGAACCCGGTACTGCAACGACTCGCCCTGCTGCAGCTGGCCATCGCCACCGTCTGGCTGCTATTTCTGAGTTATCTGCAGACTCAGGAGGTCGCCAACCTCGGCTCTGCCTGGGTGCTGCTGGCGTTATATGTGCCGCTGCAGGTATTCAGCCAATGGCAAGTCACCCGTCGGAATATTCAGGATTGGCAGCTGTTTTTACATTTGTCGCTGGAATGCCAGCTGTTTACCGGGTTGCTGTTTTTTACCGGCGGTGCAACCAACCCGCTGATCTCTTATTTTCTGGTGTTGCTGGTACTGGCCAGCTATGGCTTGCCCTGGTTACTGGCCATCTGGATGACGGCACTGTGTGTCGCCGATTACAGCCTGCTCAGTGTCTGGTATCAGCCGCTGCTGTTACACCAAAGCCACACACTGAGCAGTTTGTCGCTGGTGGACTGGCACCTCGCCGGTATGTGGCTGACCTTTGTACTCAGCGCCCTGATTCTGGCTACCCTGATTCCGCAGCTGTTACGCACCCGTCAACGCCAGCAACTGGAAATCCAGCAATTGCGCGAGCAGCAACTCAAAAACGAACAACTGGTGGGTATCGGCACGTTAGCCGCAGGAACTGCCCATGAGATGGGTACGCCATTGATGACCATGGGCATGCTGCTGGATGATCTGATCGACAGCCAGGCGGCACCGGCTCTTCAATCCGACCTGACGTTATTACGAGAACAGGTCAACCGCTGCCAGAATTCATTACAGGCTCTGGCCAAGCAAGGCCGAGAGGCACGTAATGCCAGGCAACAACTCGCCAGTGACTGGCTCGATGAACAGCTACAGCGCTGGCAGCTGAGTCAACCCAATGCCGTGTGGCAGCCGTTCGAACACCATAGCTCGGCCATGATTCATACTTCTCCCCTGCTGGATCAGGCATTACTGAACCTGCTCGATAACGCCGCTGAAGCCGGCCAACAAGCGATTGAACTCCAGACCCGTGAAGCGCAAGACTACTGGGTGTTAGATATCGTTCAACCCGATCCCCACGCCGCTGCGGCTCTGAGCCGTTACACACCCTACAGCAGCAGCAAGCAAACCGGACTGGGTATTGGTCTTTACCTGAGTAACGCCAGCGTTGAGCAGTTTGGCGGTAATATCGAACTGCGGGCACTGGCCAACGGCGGCAGTCGTTGCACCCTCAGCCTGCCAATTTCTCCCTTACCGGAACCACTATCATGACCCCGACCCCGGCCCTTCCCCGTATCCTGGTGATCGACGACGACGTCCACTTCAGCCAGGTATTGTGCCGCAGTCTGGAACGACAGGGCTTTACTGCCCGGCCAGCACACAACAGCAGCGCCGCACTGGCTACCCAAGCAAACTTCCAGCCGCAATGGGCCACCCTGGATTTACGTATGGCACAGGAATCCGGTCTGACTTTGATTCCCCAACTGTTGCAACAACAGCCTGAGATAAAAATCGTGATGTTGACCGGCTACGCCAGCATCGCCACGGCAGTGGAAGCGATCAAGCTGGGTGCCCACAACTACCTGCACAAGCCTGCCACCTTGCAAGAGCTGCTGGCTGCCTTCAAGGATGATAATGGCCGATCGGCTGAAACTTCAGCAGAACACGCACAGGTGATGTCAGTGGATCAACTGGAATGGGAGCACATCCAGCGAGTGCTGAATGAAAACGATGGCAATGTATCCGCCACCGCCCGTGCCCTGAACATGCACCGCAGAACCCTGCAGCGGAAGCTGCAAAAGTACGCGCCGAGGTAAGCCTCGGCACGGTGCACCTTGCTATAATGGAAACTTGGCTCAGTCCACCAGAATGACGACATCCCCCACCAGGGCAACACCCGCCATAATGGCACCAGCCCCACACTGGAAGGTAGTGTCACTACTGGTCAGGTTGTTTTTGTAGTTCGAACGGATATTCACCACCGCATTACCGCCTTCTTTCACGGCTCGATCGCGTAACGAAATCATTGCTGACAGAAACGCCCACTCACAGGCTTTCTTGTCGGATTTGCCAAAGGCATTGGTTTTTTTGTTGGTGCGAAACTCACCAAAATTTTTGCTCACTGCCTTATGTTGCTGATTGCCGAAATAGAATTGTATTGACGTTCCCAGCCGAGGCTTCGCTTGTTCCTGAGACATTGCATCATCAATAGAATAGCTACCCACATCATCACGCGCATAAGCAGATGAGACCATCAGCAATCCGGCCAACACACCAATCATCGTCTTCATATTCTATTCCTTGCTATGAAAGTCACAACTTCAGGCCGATATAACCAAACCAAACACCTGAAGTATTCGACGCTTACTTGAAGTAAGACTCTTCGTTAAAAGTACTGAGCCATTCCGTATGGAACGCTACCATACCGGCAATAAACATACCGTTAACCACTCCCTCGGGAAACATCATCAAAGGCAAATAGCGCAGGTAATCATGCCAGATACGGTCTGTGGTATAGGTATCACTGAGTGCATAAACACTGCTTTGCAACACATCCAGAAAGGCATGGGTAACCCCGGCATTCAGAAACCCGGCAACAAGAATATAGATAAACGGGTTATGGGGCAGGCGTCGATAGACCAGTGAGTAAAAACCGTAGGTAAACCCGATAGGTGCTGCATTCTGTACCAGGTAATGATAACCCAGTGCCGACCACTCAAATTGCCCCAGCAACGCCAACACCAGCTGCATCATGGCGGTCGCCACCAGCGCCAGCCGCCAGCCCATCATCAGAGTGACGGAGGTGAGCGCCAGAATATGAAAACCCAGCCCCGGCACAATGCCTGCCTGTGCTTGCCAGAATAAAATCATCACCAGCACACTGCCAAAAAACAGATGTTGGGCAGGGCGGTGTTCAATCAGCGCCGACCAGCGATAGCTGTAGATACTCCAGCCCAGCAGAGCAAGGCTGGCAAGTGACATCAACCCCAGTAACCAGCCTGGCAGCATTGGACTCATGAGGGGGTGCTCCTGCGGATTATCAGGTTATTGAAAGGTCAGACGATCAGTTCCTGGCAATACATCAGGGCGTCTTCGCGTCCCTGTTTGGCCGGATAGTAGTTGCTTCGGACACCAACCTGGCAAAAACCCAGCTTTTCATAAACCGCGATCGCCGCACGGTTACTTTCGCGCACTTCAAGAAACATACGTTCATTGCCGTTGGCTGCAACCGTATCCAGCAGATGTTGCAATAACTGCTGTCCCAGACCGTGTCCCTGATAATCGGGGTGAATAGCAATATCCAGCAGTTCAGCCTCCCCGGCCACCTGGGTCACGACAGCAAAACCGACAATGGCCTCGGTGAGCTCCAGCCGCCACACCACCTGTTTTTTATTCAGGTAGCGAACCATCACTGCACTACTCCATGGATGAGACTGACAGCGCTGTTCAATTGCCATCAGTGCTTGCAGGTCTTCCGGACTGGCCGCGACAATACGGGCACTGTTGCTCATGATTGCTCCACTGGCAGTTGTTCCATCGACAGCTTCAGCAATGCCAGCCACAGTTGTTTTTTCTGTTCTGCACTGTTCATCACGCTGAAGACATCACCGTCCTGATAGCAGCCAGGCACCTGGATACGTGTGAGCCACTGACCGGAGCGAGGGCCAAAGCCAATCACAAAGCGGCCACCATGATGGACAAAAAATTGCCATTGTGCCCGCAGTGCCTGTTCCGCCACTGCGGCACTCTGATCTTCCTTGCCATGCTCGATAAAGGGCCAACGAAAGGAGAGCGGTTCGCCTCTTTCCTGATTCCAGCCCATCCCTGCTGCCACCCGCAAGGCAAAGGCCTGCATCGCCTGGAGCTGTTCTCTGCCATCACACACCCAGATGGCACCACCTCCCATCGCCACAAAATGCAGTTCAAAACGCGGCGGGGTCAAATCAACAACCGTCACCGCTTCGGAGGGCAGCGGTGCAGACGGAGTCCGCGCTGGTTCGACTGGTGGAACTTTAAGGCTTGCCGTTGCGGGGTTCCTGGCGAGTACATTTGCGGGTACCGCAGGCGCATTACCACGAGTCTCTGCTATCGCCGTGGATGTACCACGATGCTGCAGCAATTCTGCCGCAAAATGACCTCCCGGAGAGTGATCTTCGGCATGATGGTAGTTGGGCAGATGACCCGTTGGCAGTTCACTGCCATGCGGGCCACCTTGCTCTCCGAGCCAGGGTAACAACTGACTCGGTGCTGCGTTAGGCAGCTCGTGCCGGGGCACCCATATCGGGATACCCATGGCATGAAGATACTGGCAACGAACGGCTTCACGCATCGGAATCAGACACCGTCGTTTTGTGGATGCTGACGATCCTTGCCAGAGTAAAGCAGGTTCAGAGCATGGATATAGGCCTTGGCCGACGCCACGACGATATCGGTATCAGCACCACTGCCGTTGACAATACGACCGCCTTTTTCAAGACGTACCGTAACTTCACCCTGGGAATCGGTGCCCTTGGTAATGTTATTCACTGAATACAGCAGCAGATTGGCACCTGAGCCAGTCACTTGATCAATGGCTTTTAATGCCGCATCAACCGGGCCAGAGCCTTCACTGGTCACCTTGTGCTCAACACCATCCTGGCTGACTACCAGCGATGCCAGCGGCATTTCTCCAGTGGCCGAACGGCATTCCAGTGCCACCAGCTTGTACACATCCGGAGCGGCATCTGCAGCGACTTCGCTGACCAGGGCCTGCAAGTCTTCATCAAAAATTTCGTGCTTTTTATCCGCCAGTTCCTTGAAGCGGGCAAACGCTTCGTTGAGGGCGACGTCAGAATCAAAACTCATTCCCAGCTCTTCCAGACGACTGCGGAAAGCCGCACGACCCGAGTGTTTGCCCATCACCATTTTATTGGCACCCCAACCAACGTCTTCGGCCTTCATGATTTCGTAGGTTTCGCGGTGCTTGAGTACCCCATCCTGGTGAATACCGGATTCATGGGCAAAGGCGTTGGCTCCGACGATGGCCTTGTTCGGCTGCACCGGGAAGCCGGTAATGGACGACACCAGACGGGAGGTCGGCACAATCTGGGTGGTATCAATAGCAGTTGAAATATTAAACAGGTCATGACGGGTGCGGGTCGCCATCACGATCTCTTCCAGCGCAGCGTTACCGGCCCGCTCACCCAGACCATTAATGGTGCATTCTACCTGGCGAGCGCCATTGGCAACGGCGGCAAGGGAGTTGGCCACCGCCAGCCCGAGGTCATTATGACAATGCACGGAGAAGATTGCCTTGTCAGCGTTGGGGATACGCTGCAGCAAGGTCTTGATGGTGTGGCCAAATTCTTCCGGAATGGCATAGCCTACCGTGTCTGGAATATTGATCGTACGCGCACCGGCATTGATCGCGGCTTCGATAATACGGCAGAGGAAATCGATTTCGGAACGCCCAGCGTCTTCACAGGAAAACTCCACATCGGCAACGAGGTTGCGGGCTTTTTTCACCGCATACACCGCTTGTTCTAACACCTGATCAGGTTGCATACGCAACTTGTACTGCATATGAATGGGCGAGGTCGCAATAAACGTATGAATGCGGGCACGTTCGGCTTTTGCCAGAGATGCTGCTGCACGCTCAATATCGTTATCTATCGCCCGTGCCAAGCTGCAGACGGTGCTTTCACGCACCGCCTGGGCAACCGCCTCAATGGCGGAGAAATCTCCCGGACTTGCCGCAGCAAAACCCGCCTCAATGACATCCACTCGCATCTTTTCCAGCGCCTTGCCGATACGAACCTTTTCTTCTTTGGTCATGGACGCGCCAGGGCTCTGCTCACCGTCGCGCATAGTGGTATCAAAAATGACCAGACGATCTGGCTGACTCATGGAAATCTCCCAAATAGGTACAACGTAACGGGGCATTATACGACGCTATCGCATCTGCCGCACAGCCAAACCCTCAATACAGGATGATCCCGGTTACATAACAGAGCTTGAACAACCTGCAATAATACTGTTTATTTGTACAGTATTTTTCAGTTTTCGCTGCGTACCGATTCAGTACGCCAGGAGTCATCATGAATCTGTCCGGCTCATCCCTGATCAACAGCGGTAACACCCCGCTGGAACAGGTGCTCGATCAGAGTCAGATCTGGCAAGACCAACGCTTGCCAGATCACCAACAAGCGCTTCTGTCCAGTGGCTTTACCAGCCTTGATACGCAACTGCCCGGCGGTGGCTGGCAAGCCGGGCAAGTATGTGAGGTGTATCACCAGGGACTTGAGGCCGGTGAATTAAGCCTGATATTACCGGCACTGGCCAGCTTGAGTCAGCAGCCCAAATGGATTCTCTGGGTCGCTCCCCCTGCCATTCCTTACGCCCCGACCCTGACATTGGCTGGTGTCAGGTTAAAACACATTCTGGTGGTGCATCCAAAGTCTTACCAAGAAGCTATCTGGTGTCTGGAAGAAGGTCTCCGCAGTGGCCATTGCAGTGCAGTACTGGGATGGCTCCACGAATCGCATGAAAGACATGTCCAACGGCTGCAACTTGCTGCCAGCGACACCAACAGCCACTGCTGGCTGTGGCCACACACTGGCTTTGACCCCGGCAACTCTCCGGCCACCTTGCGGTTAGGGATCAAACGGCTACAAGCGGATGTATTCCAGGTCGAGCTATTCAAACGTCGTGGTTGCTGGCCGAGCCAACCGTTCGAGGTTGCACTGGCTTCCGCCCGGAAGTAGTACGTGCAACGCGAATATCCGAATGAATGGGGCTGAACAGAGTACCTGTTGCGTTGTCGACAAAAACGACAGGCACAACAACATTTTTTGCCTTGAGTCAGATCAACTTCTATCGCCCTTTTCCATCAGCAATCACTGGTGTTTGCTAACCAACTGATTTACCGCAATAAAATCTGCCGATTTCAAACCGCTGCGGATAATTCCCTGCTGGCATAAAGTTGGCAACAGTCCTTTGCAGTTAATGTCGGTTTGGCGTTAGCAAAGCGTCAGCGCCGCTAAGGTGAAAACCTTGTCGCTGCGATACCTACCACCTGCACTGGAGTCCTATCATGGCCGAATTTTATGTCAAAAAGCCCGTTGGCGAGGGCGTCATCGCCGCTGTTCACCTGTCGACTTGCAGCCAGTTGCCAGAACCCGAGAGTCTGATGTATCTGGGTTCCTACGCTTCCGCAGAAGTCGCTTACAAACTCGCGAATGGCTATTTCCCCGAAGTCGGCTTTTGTCCAGACTGCCTGCAAAAAGCGGGCTGAGCATTGGATTTCAAGGCAACCGGGCCAGTTTCCAACGGTTGCCTGCCACCCAAATTCAAAACAGACAGCACCAAGATCGTTGGCTGATATCTGCATAACCCCGCCATGGCGTTTGATCATTTGCGCCACAGCTCAAATCCACAATCGCCAGCCACAATTCAAAGCCACAATTCAAAGCCGCCGGTCGTTCCGGTAGGGCTTTTATCTCCTTGTACAAAAGGTTCAAACAGGGTTTTAGTGCCAAAGCCCGGATCACCATCACCACCTGGATGCTCGGCCAATACCAGCCAGACCGATGCGATTGCCATCACAGGATCCTGCGGGTGTCGCGTTCGGCATAGTAGCCGTTCAGTACACCAACGACGGCTGCCTGATTTATGACTTCAAAATTGCAACCTCCTTTGGTACATCAGCGAAGCGGACAATCGTTCCGACAGCGTGCTGGTGATCGAAAATAGGTTCGGATTCAGCCCGGAACTGGCTATAAGTAATATCGCCACAGCGTTGTTGAGGCAGGATCTCGACGCCCGGAATGCCAACAGGACACAAGCCGTCGCAAAGTTGATCGATACGGAAGAATTGATTATCGATGTGCGAAATAACGGTGATGGCTACGACACAGCCAGCCAGACCATTGGGTACTTTTTCAATAGCGAACGGGGTTCTTTACCATAAACAGGCGCGATTGGGGAACAACCGTACCGCACCGGTAGCCATCACCCTGACACCTGCGACGGCCACTATCTCAAATCGGTTGCGTGCCGCGCTAACCAACCAACACTGCCGAGAGATTGACTCTGGCGCTGCCTGAAGTACCCAACGTGCAATGTATTGTTGGTTGGTAAGCTGACCCAGGAGTATGGCAGACCTTGTCGCAAGCAACTGTCCTCCGATATCGAGTTTGACACCATTAATGAGTATTATGTCAGTAGTGCTGCCGTATGGTTTGAAGATAAGCGATTCCGGTTTATATCAACGTACCGTTCTCGACCAGGGAACAGCGTAAAAACACGGACGACACCAGACTGGACATAGCCTGGGCACCACTGACCCAATCACTGTCATCACCCGGTTGCAGAGGAAGTTTATGAAAACCGTACTGCTCGCTGGAGGAACCGGGTACCTGGGTGGCCATATCTGGCAGTTACTGCTGCAACAGGGTTATCGGGTCCGTGCACTGGTGCGCAACCCAGACAAAGTAGACCCGTTACTGGCTCGCCTCAGTGACGTACGAACCGTCGAAGTGACTCACCCAGCCAGCCTGAGAGATTGCTGCGAAGGGGTGGATCTCGTCATTTCAACACTGGGAATCAACCGGCAACAGGATGGCCTGCGTTATCGCGAAGTAGACTACCAGGCCAACTTGAACTTGCTGCAAGAAGCCCAACGATCAGGCGTCGACTGTTTTGTTTACGTTTCGCTACTCAATGGTGAGTACTTACGTCATCTGGCCATATGCGACGCCAAGGAAGCCTTTGTCGACCAGCTCAGGCTATCCGGTCTTAACTATCGAGTCATACGACCGAACGGTTTTTTTCCCGAGCTGAACGAGATGCTGGCCATGGCTCAGCGAGGACGAATCTGGCTGCTGGGGAATGGTCAGCAACGCTACAATCCGATTCATGGCGAAGACCTGGCGCGTATGTGTGTCAACGCCCCCTTCCAGCCACTGCTGGAGCTTCCCATCGGAGGCCCGGAAACGCTCACTCATCAGGAAATTGCCCGACTCGCTTTTGTGGCCGCAGGGAACTCGAAACCACGTATCACCCATATTCCGGTGACTGCTGCCCGAGTCGTCAGCTGGCTGCTGAAACACACCACACCGGAATCACGACACGGTCCCATGCTGTTTTTTCTGACCGTTATGTCGATGGATATGGTGGCGCAGGAATACGGCTACCGCCGTATCGAACGGTACTTTGAGCAGTGCATCGAACAGCGGGTTGAGTAACCGAAGAGTGACGGGATCATACCCCTCTACCGCAACACATGATGTTCCGGTGTCATTAAATCCGGCACAGGCAATCCCAACGCTTGTGCCAGCGAGCGGTCATTCACCCGGCACAGGGCATCCAGTGGCAAATGATTGGAGGCGCTGCCAAACGGCTCTTCCAGCTGTTGCGCCAGGGCATCCAGACCAAAAAAAGTGTAAGCAACAATGACCAGAAATACCGGTGTCATCCAACCCATACTGCCGACCAGCCCGAAGGGCAATAAATAACAATACAGATACGCCGTGCGATGAGTCAGCAAGGAATAGGCGAAGGGCAAAGGGGTCGATGACAGCCGCTCACAACCGGCCTGTACTGCCGCCAGGCCCGACACATGGTCATCCAGAATACGAATCCCCTGAGTATCCAGCTCGTTGGCGGCATACGCCTGACGCAACTGTTCTGCCATGTTCTGACACACACCGTCAGCGACATTACCGCTGCCGATCACCTGTTCCAGTTCAGCAACGGGCAAACACGCCAGCACCCAGGCAGGTAATTGTTGCTGCAAGACATCCATAGACAGAGGCTGCTGACGTAATTGCAGCCGCAAGGCGTGATAAAACACCGAGCACCAGGCCAATAATGTTAAACGACGGGATGCGGGCAACAGAATATGTGCCGAGCGCGCCAACGAACGCACGTTAGAAATCATCTGGCCCCATTGCTGACGACCTTCCCACCAGCGGTCATAACAGGCGTTATTACGAAAACCGAGAAACAGCGATAACGCAATGCCCAGTAAGGTAAAAGGAGCGACTGAATACTGCGCCAGATTGGCCCAGTGATCGGTATGAATCACCACCACCCCGGCAGCAAACAACAGCAACGCCAGCAGGTGCAACGCAATATCGGGCAAAATAGAACCACGCCAAACAAATAACAGCGCCAGCGTATGCGGGCGTTCACGAACAATCATCAGGTTACTCCGGCAACCGCTACAAACAAGTCAGTAAAAATACATTCGTTCCAGGTTACTGGCCCTGACCCTGACCCTGACCCTGCAGGGTTGCCAATACACGGCGGCTACCACCACTGTCACGGTGTTCGCCGAGGTAAATTCCTTGCCAGATACCCATATTCAGCTCACCGCCAGTGATCGGAATCATCACACTATGGCCCAATAAACTGGCCTTGAGATGGGCAGGCAAATCATCGCTGCCCTCCAGCGTATGACGGTAATACGGTTCGGCTTCGCGTACATTGCGATTAAACCAGGCTTCAAAATCCTGGCGTACGGTCGGATCCGCATTTTCGTTGATGGTCAGTGAAGCCGACGTATGCAGGATAAACAGCTGCATCAGCCCTATATCGATACCGGCCAGCTCTGGCAACGCCCGCACGACGTCGGTGGTGATCAAATGAAAGCCCCGCGAACGCGGGGCCAGGCGGATTTCTTTTTGAAGCCACATACAAGACCTGCTCTGAACCAGACAACAGGACTCAGTGTACCGGGTTTGCGCGTATTACGTCAGAACTGCCAGGTCAATTCCATATGGCCGCTGTTGAAGCGCAGCGCATCGTCATTCAGCACTTTGGCGGCGACAACCATAACCCGACGCCCAATGAGATGTGATACGTGCAGCAGTGACCGTGGCAGTAACGGAATAACCGTCAGCAGGGAAGAATATCTGGAGAGGCTTAGAGAAAAGTTTGAAGAGAAGTTTGAAGAGAATCTGGCAAGAGGCGTAAATCGGCCTCTTGCCAGACTGCTCAGGCCTGAAATTCCTGCATTTCACCACTTTCAAGGTCGGTGTAATTCAATCGTGCGGTATTGAACTGCAAATCCACAAACGCCCGACAGTAGTGCTCACCATGGCGCCAGGCCATATCCACACTGGCGTCATTGGAGAAATTCAGCTCGAAGTGACCATCAAAGGCCGGATGTGAATTGCGGAAGCGCATCAGTTTCAGCAACCGTTGCACCACCGGTTTTTGCACTGCCTCACCCACTTCATCCATGCTGTAGTAATGCCGATTGATGTCACGTAACTCGCCCGTCTGCTCCATCAATTCGTGATCGTTTTCACCGGCCAGCAAGCCAACGTAATACACCTGCGGAATACCTGGGGTGAAAAACTGCACGGCGCGAGCGGCAATGTAGGCATCGTCGTTCTGCATCAGGGCATCGTAAAAAGTACAGGTGAGCTGGTAAATCGCCCCGACACTGTGAATATTGGCTGCCGACCGGCGCAAAATCGGATCGGCCGAGCGGTCGTTGATATTGTCGATCAGGATGCGGATTTTTTCATCCGGCAAGACCCCTTCGACATCTGGAATACAGATACCATCGTGGGTATCCAGCACGGTGACCATGTTACGCGGACACATGCGTAACCAGTGTTTGAGGTATTCACTGTTGCCATCTAACAGCGAATAGAGCAGCAACGGCGGCAAGGCGAAGCCATACGGGTGCATATTACGTCGGCCAATGGCGTACTGGTAGCTGGAGTGGTCATGCACTTCGGGCAGGATTTCTGCTCCCAGGCTCTGCGCCACTTCATTACACCAGTCAAGAGTCTGGTACACATCCGGCTCCACCAGGAAGCAACTGGTACCAATACGCTTGGTGGTGTAACCAAAGGCATCCAGGCGAAACAGTTTGACGCCCTTGTCGGTCAGAAAGCGGAAGGTGTTGGCAATATAATCAAAGGTCTGCTCAGAATCGTAATTCAGGTCGATCTGGTGTTCAGTAAAGGTGCACCACACCCGCCCCGTACTGCCGTCAGCAAATACCACGTCCCGAAACGGCTCTTTCTCTTTACGAATGTGGATTTTCATCAGGTCGTCGTGACTGATTTCCCCCATTTCATCGACATCCACAAACAACGAAGCGTATGGCGATGCCTTGCCGTTGGCGAGGTAATCAATAAATTCTACCGATTCATCAGAGATATGATTCACCGTGACATCGGCACACACATCGTATTCCGCCGCAATTGCTTCGATGTCGCCCCAGTCGCCATAAACAGGGTCAACTTCCTTGTGAGTCAGGGGCGAAAAACCAGCGTCGGCGTTGGACGGGTAAAACGGCAAAATATGAACGCCACCAATGGCGTCGGTGAAGTGAGTATTAAGAACGGTATGCAAATCTTTCAGGCTGTTCCCGAGTCGGTCGGGGTAACAGATCATCTGGACGGCATTTCGAAGAGCCATAAGGACCTCTTGGCGGTTGCTGTCCGATCAAAGGCTGACGGTTGAGTTGAGCACATGCAAGCCAAAACCAGTCTCAACTCCCCAATCTGGCCAATTCACGAGACAGGAAAATTCACCTGAGTTGGCAACAGCAGACCGGGAAAATTCCCTGACAGCAGCCCAGACCGTACAATGTCCGGCTTAATAACCGTCGGAATATCCAGATGAAAGTTGATCTCGCCAAAAAGCTGCATCAGAAAAAATACCGTACCGAGACCGGCTGTTATCTGGTGGAAGGCGAGCACCTGCTGCTGGAGCTGGAAAAATCTGCCATTCAGCAAGCCGAGCTGTTTGTCACCGCAGCCCATGAGCACTGGCCAACCCGGTTCCGCAAAACGCTGATTGGTGAGCGTCAGATGACGCAACTGTCGGATACCCACTCCCCGCAGGGGCTGGTCGCGGTCGTGCCAATGCAGGAAACCCTGGCGCGGGCACAACAAGTCAGTCAGGAAGCCAGTCAGGTGACAGCTCGTGTCGAACGGGTGTTATACCTGTATCAGGTGCAAGACCCCGGTAACCTCGGCACCATCTTGCGAACGCTGGCCTGGTTTGGCGGCTGGCGTTTACTGCTCAGCCCCGACAGTGTTGATCCGTTTAATCCCAAGGTAGTGCGCAGCAGCATGGGAGCGACCTTTCATGTGCCGGTGGAGCTGGATATAACACTCGATCAGTTACAGGCCCGTTACCCCAGAATCGCCACTCTGGATATGGACGGCGAGCCGCTGTCGTCTCACCGCTTCGCTGAATTTGATGCCTACCTGTTTGGCAATGAAGCACGTGGCGTACCGCACGCCTTGCTTGAATCACTGGGAGTGACGGCGTTTACTATTCACGGCAGCGGCCAGATTGAGTCGCTGAATCTGGCCGCTGCCGTGAACATGAGCCTGTACGAGTTACACCGTGGTTGATAACCACTCTCCCTCTTTGGCCAACAGCCGGAGTGACACCCACTCAGACGAGAAATAAAGATGAAAGCCGTATTTCTGGATGCCGACACGCTGAACGATGTCGATCTGACGCCGATTCGGGATTGTGTGAGTGAGTTGACCGTTTACGGCACCACCTCGCCAGCCGAACTCCACCAGCATATTGGGGATGCCGAGCTGATTATCACCAATAAGGTCAGAATTCCGGCGGAGGTGATGGCGGGTAAAAAAGGCATTCTGATTGTTGCCACCGGGCTCAATAACGTCGACCTCGAAGCCGCCCGGCAGCTGCAGCTGCCAGTGCTGAATGTCCAGAATTACGGCACCGCTTCAGTCGCCCAACACACCTTGATGCTGATGCTGGCATTAGCCGCCCGGCTCCCCTTGTATCAACAGGATTTGTCCGCTGGTGCCTGGCAACAGAGTCCGTTCTTTTGTTTGTTGAACCATCCAACGCTGGAGTTAACCAACAAACGCCTGATTCTGGTCGGAGAAGGTACACTTGGCCGTGCGGTGGCACGTCTGGCTGAAGCCTTCGGTCTGCAGGTAGAGTTTGCGGCACGTCCAGGCCAGGCAAAGGATCCCCGCCCGACCCTTAACAGCCTGCTGCCAACGGCAGATCTACTGAGTTTTCACTGCCCTCTCACCGAGCACACCCGACACCTGCTGAATGCCGACAATCTGGCACGGATCAAACCCGGCTGTCTGGTGGTGAACTGTGCCAGGGGCAGCATCATTGATGAAGAGGCTGCCCTGAACGCCTTGCAACAAGGGCAGCTGGGCGGACTGGCGGTGGATGTCTTGCCAACCGAGCCACCCGTCGCGGGTCATCCGCTGCTGCAAGCGCTCAATACCGGGCTGAATCTGATGGTAACGCCTCATAACGCCTGGATCAGTCCGCCAGCCCGCCAGAATATCGTTCAGCTGACCGCCGCCAATATCCGCCAGCTCAGCGCGGCTGACCAAAGCCGGTGAGTTTGATGTACATCAGCGCCGTGGAGATCACATCCCCCAGGGCGGTATGACGCTCGACGATGGGCACTTGCAGGTCTCTGGCCAACCCTTCGAACGTCAGATCCAGGTGCACTTCGTGAATATGGTGGCGGCGCTTGCTCTTGACGTAGATTTCCGACACTTCAATAAAACGATTGGGCAGCTTGAAGTTGTACAGTTCACGAATATAGCGATTCAGAATGGCGCGGTCGTATTCGATATAAAACCCGCAGATTGGCCGATTGCCGATAAAATCCAGTAACTTTTCAATCGCTTCCGCCAGCGCAACCCCTTCCATGCGGTCTTCACGACGCAAGTAGTGCACCCGCACCGCTTTCGGGTCAGTCACGGCGTCCGAGCGAATGGTCAGATCCAGTGCTTCGGTCAAACGGATCTGATTACCGCGCACCCGTACCGCCGCGACACTCAGTAATTCGCCTTTTTTTTTGTCGAACACACTGGTTTCGCAATCCAGCACCACCACCTCATCGCCATCATATGGATCGGCAAGATGAGACCAACGGCCTTCCGGCAGCATCCGCCGTGGCAGACGCTCTTCTATCCAGCGACGTAGCATCAGAAGTTCTCCAGATGAAAGTGCTGCACCAGTTGCTGCTTGAATTTTTTCACCCGATGCAAGGCATGGCGCAACATGTTGCGATCGACGCTGCGTAGCTGGTTGATATCCAATTGCTGGCTGAGGCCACGATTGGGGGTTTCACTCTCCAGCTGCTGCCGTAACCGCACCCGTAAAAAGAACACCAGCGCATCACGCAAGCCCTGCGCGGTCTCGCTATCCAGAACGCCTTTTTCCGTCAATATAGCCAGCCGTTCGAGGCTGTTGCATTCGTCTATCGCATGTTCGAATGCCAACGCCCGCACGCCGTGAACCAATGGGAAAATCGCCCCTTTCTTGATGTCGATCTTGCCATGATCCTCACGAATGTTACCCAAAAAGGTCAGCGGGGTTTCAAACTGCAACGCCGATTTGGCAAAGCGCGCTGACACGATACTGGAACGCAGGGTCTCCAGTTGCCAGCTGGCCTTGATCGGCCAGAACAATTCCGGATTGCCACACACCGGTTCACCATCCATAAAAATGGCCATATTCATCATTGCATCCGACTTGCCGGAATGCAGCCAGCGATCCACTCGCTCTTGCCAGCCTTCAACGGTATGAATCCAGCTGTCGTTAATAAACATCACCCCACCCGGACAGGGCGGGTAACCAAAATCCAGCAATGCCTGATGTAATTGTTGCAGCAGGGGTAATACCGCTTCGCGGTCGTGTTCGTTATCCAGAATAATGGCGTTGTCCTGATCGGTTTTGAGGATCTGCTCGCCGCGCCCCTCACTGCCCAAGACCAGAATACAAACCGACTGGCGCAAACGTTGCGGAAAGATCAGTTCGAACGCCTTGAATATCAGCCGCCGGTTGAGCGTGGTCACCAGCTCCATCAGTGCGGTGATTTTCACACCTTGGCCATTCAGGGTTTCGATCAGGGTTTCCACCCGCTTCGCCGCTACGACCAGTTCTTTCAGCGACTTGGCCTGATCGATTCGCATGGCGATGATGTGCGAGTGGGTAGAAAAGGTACTGAGCATATCCATCAGCTCCAGCAAGCCGACGATCTGGCCTTCCTTGCGCACCACCACCCGTTCGATTTTATGCTGGGTCATTTTGAGCAGGGCGCTGAACAAAAACTCGCCATACTCAACGCCGATCAGGTTGAACTGGGCGATGTCGGCAGCGCGAGTCTGTTTGGTCTTGTCACCAATCAGGGTCGCCTTGATCAGATCAGTGCCGGTCAAAATGCCGATGTCCTGGCCGTTACGAACCAGCAGGGCATCGTGTTTTTTCTCGAACATCAACGCCGCAACGCGTGCCAGACTGGTTTGGGCCGAGACATACACCGGCGGACGAATCACATCGTCATCCACCCGCGACAGAATAAATTCCGACACGCTGGAGTCCTGGCGCTCCACCATCGACTGCTGGGTGCCGAGGTCGGTATTGAAATAGACGGAAAAATCGCCCGACTGCTCCAGCAACTGGATAAAATCGTCGGCCCGCAACAAGTAGCACAGCGTCTCTTCCACCGCCGCGAAGGTATGTTTGCAACTCTTTTCCAGTACCGCCCGGACGTCAAACAAGTCTTCCTTGCCGTATTGGGAGAATACCTGACCATTTTCAGGGTCACGCTCTTCCACCACTCCTTTGTAAATAATGTAGATACCGGGAGCTTGATCACCCTGTTGCAGAATCGGTGCACCCGCATTAAAAAACACCAGATCAAGACGGCTGGTCAGCCAATCGAGTTGATCAGCATCAAGAAAAGAAAATGGCGGCTGGTTGAGGTTGATCTGAATGGTCATACAGGCCTCCAACGGCGGTTGAGCCGCTCGTTATTGTTGTTCTGTTTGCTGCTATTGGCATAGTGGCGGATTGTCCGTGATCAAACCATGTGACTAAAGCAGACACCCCGGCCACGGCTGACGGATTCCTGCATACCGACACTGTGCTACCTTAGTATTACCATCACGGGCGGGCTAACCGACCAGTGCGGCTCACATGGTATGCTCGCCCGTTCGCCATGCGGCGCTGCTACTCACGCCAACCACTTCTAACAATAAGGGTGCTTATGATCCCGGTATGGCAACTGGTGACTATTTCTGTTCTGTATATAGCCACGCTATTCTGGATTGCCTGGTACGGTGACCGGCGCTCCCATGAAGGCCGTCCGATTCATAACACCGGACTGGTCTACAGCTTGTCTCTGGCAGTGTACTGTACCTCATGGACGTTTTATGGTGCTGTAGGTCAGGCTGCATCCAGTGGCTGGAGCTTTTTGTCGATCTACATCGGCCCCATGCTGTTTTTGCTCTTTTATTGGCGTTTACTGGCCAAAATCACCCGCATCGCCAAAGAAAAGCGCATCACCTCCATTGCTGACTTTATTGCTACTCGCTATGGCCGTGACCATACCCTGGCGGTACTGGTTACCCTGGTCGCCATTCTCTGCGTCGTACCTTATATAGCGCTGCAACTCAAAGCCATTTCGACCACCTTTGAGCTGCTAACGCTGCCACTCGGGCGTAATGTCATGGGGGTGCACCATTTCTGGGAAGACACAGCGTTTTACATCAGCCTGGCGATGGCCTCGTTTGTGATTATCTTTGGTACCCGTGATATCGATGCCAGTGAACAGCACCCCGGCATGATCCTGGCTATCGCCTTTGAGTCGGTGATCAAGCTGGTCGCCTTTGTTGCCGTCGGCATCTGGGTCATGACCTTTCTTTATGACTACCCGTCGGAACTGCTGGAGCTGACCACCCAGGTGTTGCCCGATCACCCATTGCTGAATAACAACATCATCAGTCTGTCGTTTCTGCTGCAAACCTTACTGGCAGGGTTTGCCGTACTGGGCTTGCCACGGCAGTTTCAGGTATCGGTTATTGAAAACGAATCGTCCCAGCATATTCGTACGGCGCGCATTCTGTTCCCGCTTTATCTGTTTCTGATGATGCTGTTTGTGGTGCCGATCGCCCTGACAGGGCACCTGTTTATGCAAGACATCGGTTTTGCCCCGGATACCTATGTCCTCAGCCTGCCCGTTGCCCTCGGCCAGGAAAGCCTGGCCGTTATGGCCTTTATTGGCGGTGGCAGTGCCGCCACTGGCATGATCATTGTCGCGACCATTGCCGTCAGTACCATGGTCTCCAACGAACTGATCCTGCCGGCCTTTTTCCGCCAGCAAGACAACGAGGATCTACAACATTCCAGCAAGGTAAGGACACTGGTGCTGACCGTGCGGCGGCTGGTGATTCTGGTGATGATTCTGGGCTCTTATCTGTTTTATCGATTGGTCGGCGAGTTCGACTCACTGGCGGCGATCGGGATGCTGTCGTTTGCCGCCGCAGCGCAGTTTGCACCGCCGCTGATCGGCGGTCTGCTGTGGCAGGGAGGCAATCGACAGGGCGCAATTGCCGGTTTGATCGCCGGGACCAGTGTCTGGTTTTATGGCCTGATGTGGCCATTTATCACCCAGAATTTACCCGGCATGGGGAGTAACAATCTGGTGCATATGGCCAGTGACCTGAACCTTGATGACTTCAGTACCGGTGTCATGCTCAGCTTGCTGGCCAACCTGTTTTTCTATGTGCTGTTCTCGGTCGTCACCAATGCATCGGTGCGTGAGCGAATGCTCGCCGGTGATTTCACCAGCGCCCATGCCATGAATCAGAATGATCGACTGACTCCCGCCTTTGACTGCAAGGTAGATGACGTGCGGGTGGTACTGGAACGTATTCTCGGCTTCCGCAAAACCGATGATTTTTTCAACGACTATCAATCTCGCCACGGCATCCAGTACGACAATGCCATCGCTACCAGCACCCTGATTCAGGAAGCCGAAAAACTGCTGGCTTCGGTCGTTGGTTCTTCATCAGCACGGGTGATTTTCTCAACCCTGCTGGGTGGCGAGCGCATCCAGATTCGCGATCTGACATTCCTTGCCAGCGAAGCCAGTCAGGCCTTTTCAATGAGCAGGGAACAACTGCAGGCGGCACTGGAAAACCTGCAACAAGGCGTCAGTGTGGTGGACCGTGATCTGAAACTGGTGGCCTGGAACCGGCGTTACCTGGAAATATTCAATTACCCGTCCAGTTTTATCCATACCGGCAAACCTATTCAGGAAGTCATTGCGTTTAATGCCGGGCGTGGTTTCTGCGGTACTGGAGACATCGCCGAGCAGGTAAACCGCCGTATGGTTTTCCTCAGTTCCGGGTCAGCCCACCAGTTTGAACGGCTGTTACCGAATGGTGTGGTGATTTATATGCAGGGGCATCCGATGCCCGACGGCGGATTTGTTACCAGCTTCACCGATATTACCGTGCACCGCCGGGCCGAACAGGCGTTAAAGGAAGCGAATGTCTCACTGGAGCGCCGGGTAGAAAAAAGTTCTCAGAAACTGGACGATTTAACTTCCCAGTTAATTGAAGCAAACAACTCCAAAACCCGCTTTCTGGCGGCCACCAGTCACGACTTGATGCAGCCACTCAACGCCGCCAAGCTGTTTGCCTCAACACTCAGCCAGAAGCACCTCAATGAAGAACAACAGGGCCTGCTGAACCACCTCGAAGGTGCCTTACAATCGTCAGAAGATGTGTTATCGGTACTGGTCGAAATTGCCAAGCTGGATGCTGGTGCCATGGAACCGGTGTTGCACCCGGTGCAACTGAGTACCGTGCTGAAACCCCTGCGTGATGAATTTACCGCGCTGGCAGCCGACAAGGGCCTGCAACTGAGGGTACGCCCCTGTGAGGATATCTGGGTCACCAGTGACGCTCACTGGCTGCGCCGCATTTTACAGAACCTGCTCAGTAACGCGGTGCGCTATACCCACCATGGCAGCGTATTATTGGGCTATCGACGCCGCCACAACCGCATTGTAGTACAGGTATGGGATACCGGTCAGGGTATACCGGCCAACAAGCTGCAGGAAATTTTTGGTGAATTCAAACGGTTGAACGAAGGCAAACAGGATATCAAAGGCCTCGGGCTCGGTCTGGCGATTGTCGACCGGATGACCAAACGCATGGATCACCAGGTCAGCGTACGATCCATCCCAGGCAAAGGCACCTGCTTCAGCCTGACCCTACCCCTCGCCCAGGCCGATGTTACCCGGCAGGACAATCACGACCAGACCGTTATCGCTACCGCCAGTTTCGAGGGCATTCCCACCTTTTGTATCGACAACGATGATGAGGTGCTCGCGGGCATGCAGGCATTGCTGGGCAGTTGGCATTGTGATGTGTACGCCTGCAAGGATCTGGAAATGACCCGACAGATTCCCTTCAAGCCCGCCATTATGCTGGCGGACTATCAGTTGGACAACGATGAAACCGGCCTGCAGGCCATGTCGTACCTGCGCGAGCGGTTTGGCGACCAGGCGATTCCAGGCATTCTGATTTCAGCCGACCCGCGCCAGTCAGTAGCCGAAGAAGCCAAGGCGCTGGGGTATTACTTTTTGCGTAAACCGATACGCCCGGCAGCCTTGAGGGCCTTGATCCGACGATTGGTTTAACCTGTTCCGCCCTGTTCTGTTGAACCACAACATCGGCCTCTATCACCGCGTATCACGTGCCGAACAGGCTAACGATCAACTCCCGGATTGTGCGTTCGCCATCTGGGTATCTGGCTTTTCAATATCCAGACTTTGCACCGCAATCACCGCCTGGGTTCGGGTACGCACACCCAGCTTGCGAAAAATAGCGGTGACGTGGGCCTTGATGGTAGCTTCGCTGACGTCAAGATCGTAGGCTATCTGCTTGTTCAACATCCCTTCCGCCATCATGGTCAGAACACGAAATTGCTGTGGCGTCAGACTGGCGAGGCGCGCAGCGATGTCCAATGCATTCTGGTTAGGGTGATGCTGATGACGACGCGCAATATCGGGTAAATACAACTCTCCTTCCAGTACCTTGCGAATCGCGATGGCGATGTCTTCTAACGGCGAGGATTTGGCAATGTATCCCGACGCCTGGTGATCCAGCGCCTGACACATAATGGCCGGGTCTTCACAGGCCGATACCACAATTACGGGAATTTCCGGGTAGTGGGAGCGTAAATATACCAGCCCGGAATAACCGTGAGCACCGGGCATTTGCAGATCGAGCAAGATCAGATCGGCATCGGAATGTTGTTCAACGACGCGTTGTAATTCCGGCAGCGAGTCCGCCTGGGGGATATCGGCATCAGGTACCAACTGTTTCACGGCCTGATGCATCGCGGTACGAAATAACGGGTGATCGTCTGCAATAATTATTTTTTGGGCAAGCTGCATGGGGTCCTCCTGAGCGAACAGCGTATCGCTGCTCGGTGATGCCTCCGGTCGGTCAGGCCGGATCATCTTAAACGGGCTGGGAAGCCGACAAAAAACAACGCCGACTGCAGAACCAACTGCAATCGGCGTGTTTGAGTCTGATCGATCAGCGTCTGTGAATCAACGTCTGTTAATCAGCGATTTTTACGATTCTCAATCAGGCTGTCGACCACGGTAGGATCCGCCAGCGTTGAGACATCACCCAATGCATCGTGCTCGTTGGCGGCAATCTTGCGCAAAATACGACGCATGATCTTGCCGGAACGGGTTTTTGGCAGTCCAGGGGTAATCTGGATCAGATCCGGCGTTGCCACCGGACCAATCTCGGTACGAACCCACTTGCGCAGCTCCTGCACCAGCTCATCACTGCCTTCTTCACCCGAGTTCAGAGTGACGTAAACATAGATACCCTGACCCTTGATATCGTGCGGGTAACCGACCACGGCTGCTTCAGCCACTTTCGGGTGAGCAACCAGGGCACTTTCCACTTCTGCGGTACCCATGCGGTGGCCGGAAACGTTGATGACATCATCAACACGGCCAGTGATCCAGTAGTAACCATCTTCGTCACGACGGGCACCGTCACCGGTGAAGTACATGCCACGGAAGGTGGAGAAGTAGGTTTGGACAAAACGGTCGTGGTCACCAAAAACGGAACGGGACTGGCCCGGCCAGCTGTCAACCATGACCAGATTGCCTTCTGTTGCACCGTCCAGAATCATACCGGAGTTATCAACAATCGCTGGCTGAACACCAAAGAACGGCCGCGTCGCCGAACCGGGTTTCAGCGCTGTTGCACCTGGCAGTGGCGTAATCATGATGCCGCCAGTCTCGGTCTGCCACCAGGTATCAACGATCGGGCAGTTGTCTTCACCGATGGTCTTATTGTACCAGTCCCAGGCTTCCGGGTTGATTGGTTCACCCACAGAACCCAGCAACCGCAACGAGCTGCGAGAAGTCCCGTCCACCGCTGCCGTACCTTCAGCCATCAGTGAGCGAATCGCTGTGGGCGCGGTGTAGAGGATATTCACCTGATGCTTGTCGACAATCTGGCACCAGCGGTTGATGGACGGATAGTTAGGCACACCTTCGGAAATCAGCGTGATACCGCCATTCAGCAGCGGGCCGTAAATCAGGTAGGTATGGCCGGTAATCCAGCCGACATCCGCCGTGCACCAGTACACATCACCGTCGTGGTAATCGAACACATACTGGTGGGTAATGGAAGCCCACACCATATAACCGCCGGTTGTATGCACCACACCCTTGGGCTTGCCGGTAGAACCGGAGGTATACAGGATAAACAGCGGATCTTCAGAGTCCATCGCTTCCGCAGGACAGTTGGGCGACGCCAACGCAACCAGGTCGTGGTACCAGACGTCACGATGAGGATGCCACGCCACATCGGCACCGGTACGCTTGACGACAATGACTTTTTCCAGTGACTTGATCGCCGGGTTGGTCAGCGCCTCATCCACATTGGCCTTCAGGGCAACGGTGCGACCGGCACGAACCCCTTCGTCAGAAGTAATGACCAGCTTGGTATTGGAATCTTCAATACGTCCGGCCAGGGCTTCCGGAGAGAAGCCACCAAATACCACCGAGTGAATGGCACCAATACGGGTACACGCCAGCATGGCAACGGCAGCTTCAGGAATCATCGGCATGTAAATACACACCACATCGCCACGACGAATGCCCTGGCCACGCAGTGCGTTGGCAAAGCGCGAGACTTCTTCGTGCAGCTCTTTATAGGTAATGTTTTTGCTCTCATCCGGGTTATCCCCTTCCCAGATGATGGCAGTCTGGTCACCACGAGTTTCCAGATGACGGTCAAGACAGTTGTAGGCCATGTTGGTGGCACCGTCTTCAAACCAGCGAATATCGACGTTGTGATCGTCGAAGGACACATTGCGAACCTTGGTAAATGGACGCATCCAGTCGATACGTTCCATTGCTTGCTCACGCCAGAACCCTTCAGGGTTAATGACGGACTGCTGGTACATCTGCAGGTACTTGTCGTTATCAATCCAGGCTGAATCAGCAAACTCCGGCTTTACCGGATAAACCTTCTGGTCGCTCATGGCGTACTCCCCTCTTTTATTTTATGTTATCGCGCATTCCGTGTGTCCGGGGCAGCGATACAAACTGCTGACCCCATATTGGTCATTGGCGGGTGGGCAAAAAATTAGACAATGGTCTATTTATGGCGATTTGAATTTTTACCACGCCAGGATTGGACATTCCGTGCCACTGTAACGGTCTGTATTTCCCCCGTTATTGCCAGACAACCCGTCTGTTTCAGTGTCTCACTGCCTGCCAGTCAGTGCTACTGCAGAGAATAAACTCGCCTCTATCATCCGTCGCTTCCAATCACACCCAAGCCCCTGCGGGGTGCGGATTTGTACCAGTCGACCGTTAAAAGAACAGGTAGCCAATAACCGTTGAAATAGCATGGTCATGAGCATAACACTGTTAAAAACGTAAGTTACATCAGCCATTTAGCCGATTTACTCAGCTATAGGTAGTTATACTAGTGCCTCTTTACCGGTACGACTTTTGGCTAATTTTATACCCGTAGAGGACTAACCCATAGTGGCCGCGCAGAACAATGATAATTACAAAAGGAGAGCGAGCACATGCGCAAAACCTCACTGATCCTGTTGGCCTCGGCAACCCTGCCGATGGCTGTACAGGCTGCAAACACAGAATTCAGTTACGGCGGCTACATCAAAATGGACGCTATGATATCCAACTACTCTGAAGGTGAAATTGCCTCGACCAGCAGTGGCCGTGACTTTTACGTTCCTTCAGCCACGCCAACCGGTAACACGGGCAACGACAGCAGCGCCTTCGATATGGGCGCTCAAACATCACGAATCAACTTCAAGACCGTCACCACCCTCAATTCTGGCGAAAAAGTGACTACCTTTGTTGAGATGGACTTCCTGACCGGGTCTGGCAACGAAGTGGTATCCAACTCCAATTCTCCACGTCTGCGCCATGCCTTCTTCAAGCATGGGAATTACACTTTCGGCCAGACCTGGTCGACCTTTATGAATACCGGTGCACTGTTGGAAACCGTCGATTTCCTCGGCGTCAGTGACGGCACCGTGTTCAACCGTCAGGCGCAAATCCGCTACACCAATGGTGGCTTGCAACTGGCACTGGAAAACCCGGCAACCACGGTCAACGGTGTTGGTAATACCGATGATTCTGCGCTGCCAGACATGATCGCACGCTACAACTTCAAGGCCGGCAATGCCGACCTGTCCGTTGCCGGTATCGCCCGTAACCTGGCTTATAAAGACGAAGCAAACAACATTGATGAATCCATCATGCGCTTCGGTATGAACGTTTCCGGTAAGCTGATGGTGGGTAAAGATGACCTGAAATTCAGCATCACCAAGGGTCATGTCGCCCGCTACGTTGGTCTAGCCATGTCCAGCGATGCGACGCTGACCAACAAGGGTGATCTGGTAGGCAATAACGTCACTGCGGCCTTTATTGGCTTCCGCCACCACTGGAACGACAGTGTTCGCAGCACCATTGGCTACAGTATGATCAATGCTGACAACCATGCTGATGCTGGCACCGCCGTTAATAAATCCTCCAAAAGCATGCGCGCCAACGTTATGTGGAGTCCGGCAGAGAAGATGACTTATGGTGTTGAGCTAAGCAAGGCAACATTGGAAAAAGAAAGCGGCGTTGATGGTGATATGACGCGGGCGCAGTTTACTGCCAAATACGCCTTCTGATTGATCCGTTCAAACAACAAACCCGACGTCATGTCGTAATGCTGTTCACTTAAGCGGAGCAGCATTACGATCAACCGGATAGCGGGTTTTGCTCATCTTCACCGTTCGCGGACTTCCTGGCCTCGAACGGCGTTCCAAAAACAGTCCACCAATCCCCGATCTCAGTTCCGATAACCGCCTGCCAGCCCCTGATACCGGTGTTGCGTTCGCCATGATGATGAGTTGCACGGCTATATACTGGCACACAGGCTTGAAACGCATGTCGCTGGGAGAGCGATTGAATTCCGCTGCCGCCAGTGCCGCTTCCCGACGGATGAGGTTGTAACTCAGTAGCAACCCCCAGACCTCTTGATACACCAGAGCGACGGTTTTGCTTCTCAACGTCAGGGCGTTTGACTGCATCGAGCTTTTGATATCCCGGAACCCCAGTTCAATTTCCCAACGCTCCCGATACAGAGCGACCACCGCTTTGGCGGGGGACGTGTCAATCGGCAATGAGGTCAGTAACACCTTCTCTTTGCCGTGGGTTGTATAACGGATTTCTCGTGCCTGCCATACGGAAGGGAGTTCCGGGTGTTTCTTTCGGGCTTGCGGAGACACCTTCATTTCGATCAGTCGGTCATCCGCGTCATAGCGCTCCACCTCGGTACTAACGATGTTTTTCCTTGCGGGCGTTAGCCAATGACGGTCGGTGCCAGTACGGTTCAGGCTCAGCATCAAATGCGCACTCCAGAAGCCCTTGTCAAACAAGGTGACAGAGTGATCTGGAATCTGTGCCAGAAACGAGTCTGCCAGCGTCATTTCACTGCGACGATAGGGACTGAGTTGCGCATCCAGCAGAATATGGGAACGGACATTCATCAGCGCCACCAGGCGCATCATGGGATAAGGCGTCTGCCGGTTGGTCGAGGTATTACCCGAGCCAAAATGATCGCGTAGTTCAGGCGTGTCCTGAGTTCTCAGTACCGCGCCATCGACCGCCATGACTTGTAACCCGTCAATCATCACCCTTGTGGCGTTCCTTTGCCCAGACGTCGCCGGTTTGCCGGAACAACCATTTAACGGGGTCGGCACCCAGCCGCTTGCGGGCTTCGGTGACACCGCTACGGGCCAGTAGACGGTCTGAAGCGAGCCCTTGAGCACATACATTCAAGCGCCGAGCCACTTCATGAACGGGTTCGTCACGGAACAGTGCCATTCCCAGAACCAACCAGAGCACTTGTTCAGAGGGAAGGCGTCGACGTCGAATGGTGGCTTTACTGCTTAATCGAAGCGCCGACCAGACCGAAGACTATTACGCGCTGCGTACCGGGGTGAGCTACAACACCCAACCCTGGCAGTGGAACAACCGGCTGGAATACCGAGACGGCCGAGAAACCGACAAATGGGTCGTTTCCTCCGCGCTTTGCCACCCGATCAGTGACACCTTGTCTACCGGTGCCAGTCTGGACTTCTTCCGCTCCATGGCAGGCAGCATTTACAGTCAACAACTGGATGCCATGTTTGACTTGGCACTGCGCCCGCAACAGGCTCGCTATGCCGCCTTGTGGCAAACGCGCTGGCTGCAGACTGCGGATGGCGGTAACCACACACCCGATCGCACTCGCAAGCTGATTAACAACATTCATGCTAACTGGATGTTCACCAGTCGCGATCAGCTTGCCGGGCAGTACGGATTGAAACGGGTGCTGAGTCAATACGATGGCGACGACTACGCGGCTTCGATCGACTATATGGCTGGAGAATGGCGTCATCACCTGACCGACCGCTGGGACGTTGGTGCCCATGGCCGCCGCCTGCACAGCTATGAAGCTGGCCAGTCGGAACATGGCACCGGTTTCTCGCTAGGCTGGATTCCCAAAACCAACGTCTGGCTGAGTGTGGGCTATAACTTTTCCGGCTTTATCGACAGTGATTTTTCGGCAGCGAACTACACTGCCCAGGGTGTCTTTCTGAAAGTCCGCTTCAAGGCGGACCAGCAGTCGCTGGCAGCGATGCGCTCGTCGTTTGACTGATTCCGTTTGCTTGACCCGATTGATCCAATGCCGCACGCCCAGCCCAGGTGACTAATTTTCAGACACATGCTTCTTTCGACCAGACGGTTTTTGTATAGTTCGGTCACATCCGTCTGCAGGAAGCTACACATGAGTTCACAGCGTTCGAAGTATCTTTCCCAAACCCTGATGGCCGTTGCGGTTGCTACTGCTTCCATGTCGGCCCTGGCAGAATATGAAAACCGTTCCTTCAGTGTTTTTGGTGCTGCTGGCATGCAATACATTAACTACAGCGAAAAGTTGAACAACTACTACGGTGTCAACATGAAGTCGACTTTCGAGACGGTCAACTTTGTGCAGCGTTCCGGTGGTTATACGGCAGTGAATGACACTCTCGGTTTTTCCATCATCTCATCTTCGACACTACTGAGCTTTGAAGATCGAGAAGACTGGGAACTGAAAGGCGAAGACGGTTACGTGCAGCAAAACACCACGTCACTGAGTTTCCAGACTCTGGACATGATGATGTCCTACCACTTACAGAACGGCTGGTACGCCTCAGCCGGGATGCACTACCAGAAAACCGCCTTCTCTCGTTTTGACTGGACCACCGGCAACGCCAACGACGCCTACAACGCCACGATCAAGGATTACATTACCAACAACCCGGCGATGATGGACGTGGTGCAGCAATACATCGATCAATTCGATGATATCTCCAACGAAGCCGATTATTTTGATCTTATCCGCAACGACCCGGAAACCAACCAGACCGTTGTATTTGAGGATGCCAGTAATTTTGGCGCCATGATTGGCATCGCCTACGACAGTTATTTTATGAAACAATCCAGTGGCATGCGTTACCAGTTTTCTCTGGAAGTTGGCACACCAATCTACGAAAAAATCCTCAACAGCAGCCACAATGGTTCACTTGAACGCACCTTCGGTGGCGGTCTGGATGTCACTGGCAAACTGGGGGTTGGTTATCAGTTCAGCCAGCAACTGAGTACCATGTTGCTGATTACTGGTCTGTACAGTCATCGTGACAAGATTCAGGAATGGTCCAACGCACTGGATTCTGTCACCCTGCCGGAAAACACCCTATACGCTGCAGCCGCGTATATCTCTGTTGGCTGGAACTTCGAGTAGCCAGCCCAGGGATGGGGACAGAGCCCCATCCCTACGTTTTGCTGTACGCTGCCCAGCTGGTAATACGATGATCAATCACCGGCAATCCCACCGTAAAGTGATACAGCACTTGCCACTGGTCGTTTTGCAGGCCAAACAGGTTATGCACCATGTCATCGTAGTAACAACCAATCCCGGTGCCGCGTAATCCAGCCGCTTCCGCTTCCAGATATAATACCTGTCCGATAGCACCGGCTTGCCAGTAAAGATGGCGGTAGCTCCAGGGTTCGGTTTCCAGTTTTTTGCAGTCTGCCATCATGGCGAGGCTGAAAGCGCTTTCTCCAGCGATGGCTTGTTGGCAACTGAGGCGCATCGCCGTACGGCGTGTCCCGGCAGCTAACAAGCGATGGAACGACAGATGCGGCGGTGCCGAATCGACTTCTTGCCACTGAAATTCTGCCCGTAATTGTCCCCGCATATCCGGCAGCGCTACATTACTGTCGCGCTGCAGGCAATACAGGCCGGAAGGTAATCCTTCCACCTTGTGCACAAACAGCATCAGCTGTACGCCAGTGGCAAACGGCAAGGTGTTCCATGGGCTGTAGTCAGACCGTGGCAGACAGTGATCCAGCAAGGGGTAGAAATCGGCCAGCGCCATGCCCCCGGCAGGATCAAATGCCTGTGCCGAACGACGCTGCCGAATCAGCCGCGCCGCCGGTTCGACCGCACGTTGGCCACTGGCACAGATAGGCACCGACCAGCTTGCGGATGCTGGCGGCATTAGCGGCTCGACCACCTGAATGGCTGCAGTGGTAATACTGGCAGCTTTGGCGACATCGTCGATCACCGGCCATTGATAAAAGTGGCGTTTGTCGAGCACATTGGCGTGGCCAGACCACGCCCCTTGTTGTACATGCTCCCGTATTTTCTCCAACCACCGGTGTGACGCAGCCATTGAAGCAGTATCAGTCTGATCGCTGGCGAGCAAATTCAGCATACAATCAGGATGTTCCGCTTCTGCCACCGAGCCATCCGCTTGTTGCAGATCCTGCGGGCGATCCAACCCCAGCAAGCTCGCCAGAGAGCTGTCTGGCAGCGCCACTGGGCGAATCTGGCGACTCGCCCAGCCCAGTGTCGAAGCCGCAAAGCTGACCGCCGCCAGCGCATGACCGACATCAAGCTGACAGTAGCGATAGCCACGTTCGCCGTATTTCCAGGCTTCGCGCCAGTGCACCGAACTTAATCCCAGATACAGCAGCGGCGTTGCAGACCCGGTGACCGCATCCAGCGGGCAACGCAACTCCAGTGCATGCTGATCCGGGCGATAGTGATAAACACCGTCTTCCAACCCCGCAATCGAACAAGCCACCAGATAACATTCTGTCGGGTGCAGGTTGCCGCTGGACGGGTTTACCCGCAGCGACCATTTGGCGCTGCCGAACTGCTTCCAGGCCGACAAGGCCAGCGACAATTCAAGTAACAAGCCCAGTTGCGCCAGATCAGGGATGACCACGGGCGGGCTAGCCGCTGGTTGCGGTTGCCACAGCTGTTCCCAGCGCCGGCTGTTGGGGTCAAGAATCAACTCCGAGGCAGCCAATGGCAAACTGGTCAGCCGGGCGCCGTCGTAACGCCGGAACGGATCGGGCTGAGCATCCCAGTCGATACTTTCCGGCCCGGCAGCGTAAGCATCCGGCAGATGACGGGTGCGTTGGTGGTATTCCCTGATTAACATACGGGATCGCTCAATGACTAGTGGGTGGCTCGGCGCTGATTTCATCCGGGAAGCAGGTCACCAGATGAATCGGATTCCCCGCATCGTCCGGAAAACACACCAGCAACATTTCCTGCTCAGGATCTTCTTCCAGATGACCAGTATTAACCAGCATTCCCATAGTGCCCGGTTCGGCAAAGACATGGCTTTCCGGTGCACTGGGTACAGAGCCATCGTTGGTGATGGTAACGGTGGCAAAGACGGCGTCGCCTTTTTGCAATTGAGTCATGTTGCAGCTCCTGTCGTTGTCGGCTTTGTCGTGTCGTATTGACGACAATTACCGAAGAATCAGTCGGATAACAGACCTTGTCCATTACCCGCACCGGATGTGGTTTTCCCTTGAAAACAGCGGCTTGCCTGCTATAACAAGCGCCAGAACCCACCGTTTGAGCGCTGAGCGTTTTCACTGGAATACCCTGTGCAGAGCAAGAGTTTTGCCATACCGTTGTCTGGCACCGCCAGGACCTACAGGAGTTGCCCCATGCCCGTCACTCTCGAACCCGTTACGCTGCAGCCCGTCACCATCAGCTGGATGGTCGAGCATGGCTTCGACCCGCAACGCCTCGACAAGCCAGGCCGTTACCACGACACGCCACTGATTCTCGCCAGTCGTCAGGGCCGATTTGATGTGGTTTCCGACCTCGCCACCATGCCGGACGCCATCGCCACGAACGCCCTCAACCATCGCAATATGGATGGTACCAATGCCCTCTGGGCTGCGGTTGTTGCCGATGACTATGCCATTGCCGAGCTGCTGCTAACCCTGGGGATCGATCTCGATAATCTTAATGACAATGGCGCCAGCGTGCTGATGTATGCTGCCTCCAGTGGTAAAACCCCCTGGGTCGCCTGGCTACTCGACAAGGGGGCCGATACCCGTGCCGAAACCCTCGATGGCTTCACCGCCCTCGACCTGGCCAGCAATATTGACTGTCTGCGTTTGCTCAAACGCGCCAAAACAGGTGAGACTGGCGCCTGAGTCCGACAGGCTCCCAGTTACCCGCATAACCCGCCCGGAGAGCACGGTTCGAATGGATATTTCCAGTGCAGACCTCACCGCTGTTTGGCTCACCATCAAACTGGCAACGCTGGTGACCCTGATTCTGTTGCTGCTGGCCACCCCGATTGCCTGGTGGCTGGCGCATACCCGTCACCCGTTACGGGGACCCGTGAGTGCGCTGGTCGCTCTGCCGCTGGTGTTGCCTCCCAGTGTATTGGGGTTTTATCTGCTGCTCACCATGGGGCCACATGGACTGATTGGCCAGCTGACCCAGAGTCTCGGCCTCGGAACCTTGCCGTTCACCTTTGCCGGACTGGTGGTGGCCTCGGTGTTTTACTCCTTGCCCTTTGTGGTACAACCGATCCAGAACGCTCTCGAAGCGCTCGGTGATCGTCCACGGGAAGCCGCTGCGACGCTGGGCGCTGGGCCATGGGATACTTTTTTCCACGTTATACTGCCGCTGGCTCGCCCCGGTTTTTACACCGCAGCGGTATTGGGGTTTGCCCATACCATTGGTGAATTTGGCGTGGTACTGATGATTGGCGGTAATATCCCCGGCGTCACCCAGGTCATTTCGGTGCAAATCTACAACCATGTTGAAGCACTCGACTACGGCCGCGCTCACACCCTGGCCGCCGGTATGGTGGTCTTTTCTTTTGTAGTGTTGCTGCTGTTGTATGGTTTTCGACGTGACCAGGGAGCCAAACCGCTGCTATGAACATGAACCCACTTAAAAAAACAACGTTAGCAACGGCCAGTCGTCATCCCCAGGGCGAACACCCTGAGCTGTTGGTACGCTGTTACCTGCAACGACCAGGCTTTACCCTTGACGTCGATCTCGCTCTGCCCGGTCGTGGCGTCAGTGTTTTATTTGGACACTCAGGTTCTGGCAAAACTACACTGCTGCGCTACATTGCCGGGCTTGAACGCGCCAGCGGCGAACTGGTGTTTCAGGGTCAGTGCTGGCAAGACAAGCACCGTTCTGTGCCGACCTGGCAACGGGCGCTGGCCTATGTATTCCAGGAATCCAGCCTGTTTGATCACCTGACCGCAGCAGGTAACCTTCAGTTTGCCATCCAGCGGGCCCGAGGCCCGGTTGAAGCGGACGACCTCGAACAGGTGACAGAGCTGCTCGGTATTCAGCACACGCTGAAGCGCTACCCACATCAGCTTTCCGGTGGCGAGCGCCAACGGGTTGCCATCGCTCGCGCCTTGCTCAGCAAACCGCGCTTGTTATTGATGGACGAACCACTGGCGTCACTGGATGAACAGCGCAAACAGGAAATTTTACCCTGGCTGGAACGGCTGAAAAACCATCTTGATGTGCCGATTGTGTACGTTACCCACTCCCCTGCGGAAGTCGCCCGACTGGCCGATTATCTGGTTGCTCTCAAGGATGGCCTGGTCGTCGCCAGCGGAACCCTGAACGACACCCTCACCCGGCTCGATTTCCCATTGCAACAGGGAGAAGATGCCAGCGTAGTGTTGCAAGGTCACATCCGCGAACGCGACAGCCACTGGCAACTGGTACGTATCGGCTTTGCCAATCAGCCACAGGACGAAGACGATGGTTCGATCTGGATCAGCGATCCGGCCTGTCGGAAAGATGCTCCCGACAGCCTGACCAACCGCACTGGCAACGCCATCGACCAGCCCGTACGGGTGCGTATTCTGGCTCGCGACGTCAGTCTGTCACTCAACCGCCACGACGACACCAGCATTGTGAATGCCTTGCCCTGTACTGTCGAAGCCCTCAGTAACGGCGACCACGATGCACTGGCGCTGGTACGGGTCAAGGTCGGCGAGACCCGGCTGCTGTCACGCATGACTCGCCGTTCGGTGGTGCACCTGGGGCTGACACCCGGCCAAACACTCTGGGCACAAGTGAAGTCGGCAGCACTGTTGTAAACTGTGTTATATGACGGCCCTTGTAAAACAGCACCGCCCATTGAACAGTCAAACGTGTGAACAGCCAAACGTGGAACCGATCAGTCGCTTTCGCCCCACAGATAATCGTCTATTTCTTTCATCAGAAAAGCATTGTCTTTCAGGTTGGCGGCCAGTGTTTCCGCTTCGTCACGACTGTAGCCGTAGAGGTTAAAACTGGTTGTACCAGCGGTATCACCATCGTACGACATATGCACAAACAACAACCAATTGTCTGACTCCGAGGTGGGCTTCAGCTCGATGATGGCGCGCAGCTTGCCTTCGAGCTGGAGTAAATAGTGGCTGCTGGTTATCTCCGGGTTTGACCCGGCAAGGGTGATGTTTTTTGTCATACCTGACTCCGTTTCAGGTGCTCCACCAGTGCGGCATCCATAGTGGTTACGTGGAGATCGAACCAGCCGGGTAGTTGTTCCAGAACGTAGGCGCGACCAAAGCTGACACGGCCACTTTCGACACGGGCACGGAAATTGGTCATTTCGCCCAGTACCCGGTTATGTTCACCCCGGTGTTCAGTGCAGGCAGGGTAGCTCGATTGCACCATCAGGGTATTTTCACGTTCAAAGTGATGGCTCAGGTGATCGGTCAGTTGGCCAAATTGCTGGATAAATTCGGCGCCTGAAGCGGCCTCCAACCGGGCTAGCCATTCGGTAAACTCTTGGTGATCACCATCAATATCGGTATGTCCCAAGGTCAGAGGGACAGGGATTGGGCGGCTTGTCATTAACTGTCATCATCCGTCAGACTGAGGGCCATCTGGTACACCACACTGCCACCTACTTCATCACTGGGATCAAGTGCCAACAGCTTGGCTAACACCTGCTCAGCCAAGGCAATATTCCCGGCTCTCAGCGAGACAAAACCAAGGGCTTTCATGCTGTACAGATACAACCGTACCGGGCCATGAATACCGTTGGCCAGCAGGGTATCAAACGGTGTTGATGCCGAGGTCAGCAAACGCCAGTCTGGCTGAAAACCGGCTTGTTGAGCTGCCCGTTGCAACACCTGTTCAATCAGTTGTCGCGAGGCATCAAAACAGTTGGCGTAGGCGTACATTTTGTAGAGCGCGATCTGTACTTCCAACTGTTCTGGCAGATGTTCTGCCACTTGTTGTAACAGCCGTTCAGCACGGTGCCAGTCGCGGGCAATATCGATCGGTTCACGTAATAGCCGCTGGACGTCAAGTGAGACCAGACCATCAGGACTCAGGGGGGCGTCGTTAAATAATTCTCGTACCAGCATGATCAATCAGACTCCGGGTCAGGCGGCATCGGCTGATGCATTGGACTGGCTGGCGCGTTTTTCAGGCAGTAGCCCCTGTTGCCGAATCCAGCCTTTGAATTCTTTCATTACCGGGCGCGACAGCCGGGTTTCTGCCAGCAAGCGCCGCTCGTAGACTTCAAGAGTCAGCGCCGGATCCAGCTCGGCGAGGGTTTCCCGAGGCAGTTCTGATGCCTGCGCCTGCATGTTTGCCAGATACAGGCAATGACGGGCGCGAACAATCAGCTGGTGAGTATCACTGCCCAGTAACTCCCCTGGCTGATGTTTGACAGCATCATAAAGCCAGGTCATGCGGACTTTTTCGTGACGCGGCATTTTGCATTTACCATCGAGTACTTTCAGCATCACAGTGGTGGCACAGTCCACCTGTTCCGGTGTCAGCGGGTGGTTAATCACCCAGACTCGTACCAGTGCTTCCGCAGTGATTGCGGCAGACGAGCCTGAATCAGCGAGCATGCCCATGACAACCCTCCTGATTCTGCTGCAGGCAAAGATCCCGGTAGGCTTGCAGCGATTCGTCAATACCAAGGTAAGCGTAGTCATCAACAGGTTCGACGCCGATAGCACGGAGTTTGTCGGCAGGACCATCACCAACCCGAGCGACCAAAACAGCGTCACAGTCCTGAATAGTGGTCAGGATATCGGCCATGGCGGCGTGATCTGCACTGTGGCCGTGGCAATACAGACTCACCTCTCGTTGTTCGAGTGACTCAATGCCGTCTGCCGTCAACTGATACACCACAAAGGTTTGTGCATGGCCAAAATGCTGGTTGATCGACACGCCATCCTTGCTGGCGACTGCCACCCGCCAGCCCTGATGTGAGGCATGCAACAACAGCGGCCCAGACTCAGACACTGGCTTTCAGCCGCGCTGCGGCTGCCTCTCGTACTTCGTTGTCTTCGTCTTGCAGTACCGGGTGCAAGGTATCCAGCGGGGCGTTGGCTACTGCTTCCAGCCGTACCGTCCAGTCCGGGTCATCAAGCAGCACCACCACATCCGGCCCATGTAAGCGGGAAGCCACAATACGACGCACTTCTGGTTCCGGGTCGTGGGCCATCATTACCAGACTTTCTTCTGGCAGGCGTTTGGCCACCATTTTGCGTACCTGGCGATCTTCATCCCGCATAAAGCGGAACAGACGTCCTTCCGGCAGCCGCTGCACCACGTAGGCCCGCACCAGATAGTCACGGTCGACGGCCATTTTTTCCAGCTGTTCCAGGGGCAGACGATCCGCCACAGTGATCCGTACTTCGCGATCTTCATCATTCATCAGCGCGTGTAGCTGCTCTCGTGGCAAGCGGTAGGCAACAGCACGACGTACAGCTTCGTCAGAGTCGGTGACCAGTCTGCCGAGATCTTCCAGCGGGGAATAACGAACCGCAATGGCGCGGCGTTCCCAAAAGGCATCGGCCAGGTAATGACGTGCCAGTTCCGGGTTGAAACGCAAAAAGCGATCCATTTGCCGCCCGCTGTCGACCGCGATACAGGCATCACCGGGGATGCAGCGACCAGCCAGTAACAGATTGGCACGGTAACGGCAGCGACGGCAGTCGCCAATCGGAGTGAGATTCTCGGTATCAGAATTCATGCTGTCTCCGCTAGTCGTCAATAATTTCGGCAAATACAACCCCGGAAGCAACTTCAACATCGCGGGTCAGGGTCGAGCAATGATCACGGGAATCCACCAGAAACACGTTAAACCCCGGTCTTTCAAGGTAGGGATACGGGAAGTTGATGTCGTCATCAAAGCACCAGGTAAAGTGCATGCCTTTGTACTGCTCACGCAGTTCAAGCAGGGTTTGTTCACTCAGGCCCTGTTGTTCGACATAGTCAAAAATAACTTGCAGTTGATGGCGATTACTCATGATAAACACTCCTGCTGTCTGGCCCAGGTCGCCCGTGCGGACGCTTCCATAATTTTTAACAACCAGGGTGGTGGTGTTTGATCCAGCACCCGTTGGAACTCAGCCATCATGGCAGTCGCAGCGCGTGGCGATCCTGACTTGACCGGGTGTAAACCGGCATTCACCACTTTGGCACTGGCAATGCCACCAATGGTCAGTGCGCAGAGGACGTGACAGTCGCGAATCAGACCCGCTCTGGCGCTGTGTTTGTCGCCTTCAAACTGGTCTGCGAGCGTTCTTGTATCTGGCACTTCACGCACATCAATCAGGCGTATTTCCTGTGCCGATACCTGATACACCAGAAACCGCTCACAGGTGCCAAACGGGCCATCAACCCGATCACCCCGATTGGAAGCGCAGGCAATACGCACAGAACCTGGCATATCACCTTCGTCGTAGGCTTGTGGCGTTGGCACCGACTGGCGCATATCCACTCCCTGCCCGCGCAGCAGGGCAATGACCTGACGCAGGGTGTCATCGCTGACCGGTTTCAGTGCTCCCCGGCCCGACTGACGCAGACGATTCAGACGTAAACGCCCGAGCCGTTGTGGCGTTAAAGGCAACCCCACTGCCCGGATCAGAATCTCCATCCACTCTGCCAGAGCTATATCGGGCAATAACCTCGACGCCATACCAATCCGCAGCGCAACGTGGTCGTTCAACCCAGACGCCGCGGCCACCTCAAGCCTCCGCGCCGCGTTTTGCCCGAATGGTCAGGGGCAAATCCGGCTTACCGGGCAAGGTGTCAATGATATAGCTGGAGCCATCACCCAGGGTCAGCTCACCCCCCCAGGTATCGGCAGTATCAAATTCGATGGAAGCGACAATGTCTTCCTGGTCTTTTTTGGGTACATACAGGGTCAGCTCACCCTTGTCATTTTCGCGCAGCATTACGTTTGGCATGAGACTACCCTCTATCGAGTTGGATCTGACTAAATGGGTATGCAGAAAAGCCACGAAAAATCAGATTTCTCGCGGCTTTTCAGACCCCGGCCTGAACCGGGAAGCGACACTACTACGTCGTTTACAACGTTAAACACGGGGAGTGGTGGTTGACATCAGAGCCAATTCCAACGCTGCTCTGATGATGATGCCAGCCACACCCAGTGTGATTCTTAGCGAATCAAATCGTAGTTATAGTCAGTGGTCTGCATGCCGCGAGTATCATCATCCAGACGTTCCAGCACTGCGTTGACGATGGTGGTCAGCATCTGCATGGCACCTTCGTAGCCCAGGGTAGTCTGGCGATGCAGGTGGTGACGGTCAAAGATCGGGAAGCCCAGGCGGATCAGTGGAACTTCGAACTCTTTGCCCTTGTACAGGGTGTCACGCTGGATAAACTTGCCGTAGCTGTTACCAATCATGAAGTCTGGCTGGTTGGTGAATACCAGTGAGCGCATGTGCCACAGGTCTTTACCGATGTGAACTTCACAGTCGGAACCTTGTGGGTATGTAGCCAGCATGGCATCCATCATTTTCTTCCAACGCTTGTTACCGTTGTTAGCCAGAATATGAGTCGGTTCACAACCCAGTTCCAACAGGAACTTGGTCATGCCTTCGACGTAGTCTGGATCACCCCAAAGTGCGAACTTCTTGCCGTGCAACCAGGTGTGGGAGTCGGTCATCATGTCGACCAGGCGACCACGCTCTTTTTCCAGTTCCGCCGCGATTGGCTTGCCGGTGATTTCGCTGACTTTCATCAGGAATTCGTCGGTCCAGCCCAGACCCATAGGGATCTTCAGAGCAGGGACGTCGTGCTTCCAGGTGCCCTTGATGAACTTGGTGGTTTTTACCAGCTGGTTAGGCTGCAGCATGATGGTGTTCAGTGCGTTTGGCGCATCCTTCACTTCATCCTGTGTTGTGCCACCGGCGTACATGCGGAACTGGCCATCAGCCGGAGTATCCAGTACTTCGTCAGGATCAGACAGCATGGTGAAATCGACATCCATCTCTTTCATCATGCGCTTGATGACACGGTAGTTACCCAGATAGGTTTCAAAACCTGGTACAAGGTTCAGCTTACCGTTGCTGCCAACCACCTTGTCTTCCATGAAGTTCAGGGTGAAGTAGCGAGCAATACCTTCAAACATATTGTCCCAGCCAGTCACGTGTGAACCCACAAATGATGGGGTATGCGCGTAAGGCGTTGGGTATTCCTGCGGAATATGACCTTCCTTTTTGGTGTTGTTGATAAAGGCGTTAAGGTCATCGCCGATCACTTCTGCCATGCAGGTGGTGGATACCGCAATCATGTCTGGTTTGTAAGTTGCCTTACAGTTTTCCAGACCATCTTTCATGTTTTGCTGACCACCAAATACGGCTGCGTCTTCTGTCATGGAGTCAGATACACAAGCAATCGGCTCTTTGAAGTGACGGTTGAAGTAGGTACGGAAGTACGCTACGCAACCCTGGGAACCGTGAACGTAAGGCATGGTTTTTTCAAAACCCAGTGCACACAATACTGCACCCAGTGGCTGACAAGCCTTGGCTGGGTTAACCGTCAGGGCTTCACGCTGGAAGTTCAGATCCTGATACTCCTGAGTGGTCGTCCACATGAAGGTTTCGTCGATCTTTTCCTGGCTGTGTGCTTCTTCGAAGCTGGCTTTCTTGTTACGCAGTGACTCTTTGTAATCATCGTCACGGAACAGCGGATAGCTTGGTTTGATGTTGTCTACTGACTGGCTCATAAGAGTCCTCCTCCCGCGCCACGAATCTGTGGTCTGGCGGGTAAATGGGATGATTCAGATGAGGGCAACCACGCCCTCACCCGTTCTTGCATCGGGAATATCAGGCGGTTGCTGCCACAGCGGAGTCTTCCGCTTCGGTTTTCTTCCATGGCACTGCCAGCATTTTCCAGCATGGGTTGTTCAGGGTCATGTCCATGTCACGGGCGAAGATAGCGAAGCCATCAAAGCCGTGGTAAGGGCCTGAATAATCCCAGGAGTGCATTTGACGGAAAGGCACGCCCATTTTCTGGAAGATGTATTTTTCCTTGATGCCGGAACCGATCAGGTCTGGCTGCACCCGCTTGACGAATTCTTCGAATTCATAGCCGGTCACATCATCGTACAGCAGGGTAGAGTCACCCATTTCTTTCAGGGTACGGTCGTAGTCATCGTTGTGACCAAATTCATAACCAGTACCAACCACTTCCATACCCAAGTCTTCGTAAGCGCCAATCACGTGACGTGGACGCAAACCACCGATGTAAAGCATGACGCGCTTGCCTTCCAGACGAGGACGGAATTTGGCAATCACCGCTTCCCATTCTGGCTGGTATCTGGCGATCACTTCTTCGCACTTGGCCTGAATGCTTTCGTCAAACTGAGCCGCAATCTTGCGCAGTGACTCACAAGTCTTGGTTGGGCCAAAGAAGTTGTATTCCATCCAGGGAATCTTGTACTTCTCTTCCATGTGACGAGAGATGTAGTTCATGGAGCGGTAGCAGTGAACCAGATTCAGCTTCACTTTTGGCGTCAACTCGATTTCAGAGATGGTGCCGTCACCAGACCATTGAGCGACTACGCGCAGACCCATTTCTTCCAACAGGATACGGGAAGACCAGGCGTCACCACCGATGTTGTAGTCACCGATAATGGCAACGTCGTATGGTGTAGTGTCAAAGCTGTCGTCTTCATCACGGGCACCTAATGCCCAGTCACGTACGGCATCGTTGGCAATGTGGTGACCCAGAGACTGGGATACGCCACGGAAACCTTCACAACGAACCGGCACAACGGTCTTGCCGTGTTCAGCCGTTTTCTTCTTGGCAACGGCTTCAATGTCGTCACCGATCAGGCCGATTGGGCACTCGGACTGAATAGTAATACCCTTGTTCAGTGGGAACAGGGTTTCGATTTCGTCAATCAGCTTGGACAGCTTCTTGTCGCCACCGAATACGATGTCTTTTTCCTGGAAATCCGAGGTAAAGTTCATGGTCACAAAGGTGTTCACCCCTGTGGTACCGATGTAGTAGTTACGACGTCCAGCACGGCTGTATTGACCACAACCAACAGGGCCATGGGAAATATGGATCATGTCCTTGATAGGACCCCATACCACACCCTTGGAGCCAGCGTAGGCACAACCACGAATGGTCATTACACCTGGCAGGGATTTTTTGTTGGAAGTAATACACTTCTTGGACTGTTCGAGGGTCGGATCGTTTGGAGTCAGGTGCTTGGCGCGGTCTTTTCTGGCTTTCTCTGGATAAACCTCAAGCACTTCTTGAATCAACGATTCCACTTCATCGCGTGACATGGCCATGGTGAGCCTCCTTCAAGTTAATAACGGGTAACAGACCGGGTTGCGCAAGCGAGGGGATGCCTGCGCAACACGGGTTCCGATAGGACTAATCTGTCCTATCCCGAGCATGGGCAACTGACTCCGGAGAGGCAGATCAGCCCAGCTGCTTAAGCTTCGGCTGCGAGCTCAGCAGCAGTCTTGCCGACAACACTGGTGTCTTCTTCTTCCATGATGCCGAATTGCATCAGCAATTCTTCCAGCTCATCCATGGTGACCGGGTTAGGAATAACGAGGTTTTTGTTCTCGATAATCTTGTTGGCCAGAGCACGGTACTCATCTGCCTGCTTGGCAGTTGGATCGTACTCAATCACAGTCATACGACGGATTTCAGCGCGCTGTACCACGTTGTCACGTGGGATGAAGTGAATCATCTGAGTGCCGATAGCAGCAGCCAGACCTTCAATCAGCTCATCTTCTTTATCGGTGTTACGGCTGTTACAAATCAGGCCAGCCAGACGCACGCTGCCAGAGTTCGCGTATTTCACGATACCCTTACAGATGTTGTTGGCGGCATACATAGCCATCATCTCACCGGATACAACGATGTAGATTTCCTGAGCTTTGTTCTCACGAATCGGCATGGCGAAACCACCACACACAACATCACCCAGTACGTCGTAGAACACGAAGTCCAGATCGTCTTCGTAAGCACCTTCTTCTTCGAGGAAGTTGATCGCTGTGATGACACCGCGACCGGCACAACCAACACCGGGCTCTGGACCACCGGACTCAACGCAACGGATGTCTCCGTAACCACTTTTCAGTACGTCTTCCAGTTCCAGATCTTCCACAGTGCCCGCTTCAGCAGCCATCTCCATGATGGTGTTCTGAGCTTTGGAGTGAAGGATCAAACGAGTGGAGTCTGCTTTTGGATCGCAGCCAACAATCATTACTTTTTTGCCAGCTTCTGCCAGAGCAGCCACCAGGTTCTGAGTGGTAGTGGACTTACCGATACCGCCTTTGCCATAAATGGCGCATTGACGCATAGCCATAGTCTGTATCTCCTGTAAATTTCCGGGCGAGGACCTTTACCCTTAAGGGTTCGGGGCGGCAGGCAACCGTGCTTCATTGGCACTACTGATAAAAACCAGTAACTTCCGGCGTTTACCGAAAGCCTGTGCTGCCTGTTCACAGTTCCAATACTGCAGACCTCGTGCCATTCTGCTAAAAATACATAACTCATTGTTTTTAAAAGATTTTAATAAATAAATAATGTTGATTTCCGGTATGTATCACGACAACAACACATGCGATGTACTACACCCAACAAACAATTTGTCGGGTTTTGTATCTTTGGCTGGCGCTTTATTAACGTCTTATAGAAGCGTTTATATCTGGCTATAAAAAGCCCATATAAGTAGCAATATCTGAATGTCGTCTTTACGCCAAAAATAGCGTCAAGGTTGATTTGCTACATAGCGACAAGAACCTGCAGCAAGGCACCTGTGGCGGCCTGAAAGCACGCAAGGGCGGGCACGGGCAGAACCGTCACCGGCAGCTGCCGTTCTGGCGTGAATATTGAAGCAGCCGCAGTAACGCTTAGACGATTTACCCAAAATGACGACAGAGAGGAATCCCACATGGCAAGCTCGGAGCTTCTGCAAACACTGACCAACGGTCTGCGCACAGGGCAGATTATCCCTTACCTGGGCGCAGGAACATTAAACGGTGTCGTAGAAACCACCACTGGCGAAGCGATTCCAGCCGACAGTGACAGCCTGATATTGGCAATGAATGACGGCAAACCCATGGCCCCGCGATTGATGTACGAATTTCCCCGTGCAGCAATGAATCTGGAAAACAAGAAAGGCCGCAAGTTTATCGAGCGTTTTCTGACCACCCAGTACGGCGAACGCCAATGGAGCCAGTCTTCCTTCCACCAGTGGCTGGCCACGATGGAATTGCCCTACATCGTTGATATCAATCGCGATACCCAGCTACAAAATGCTTACCAGGGCCGCGCCCATACGCTGATTGTAGGTATCTCGCGGATTGCCGGAACAGACTATCGTTTCCGAATTTTCCAGTCCGATGGCAATGAATACAGCGAAATAGACCAGGCCAGCGTCGACACTCAGCTGCCCGTACTGTTCAAACCAATGGGTACACCGGTTCCCGATCCTTGTTACATTGCCTCCGACGCCGACTACGTTGATTACATCACCGAACTGATGGGTGGCTTCGCCATTCCTGGTTTCCTCAAGGAATATCGCCAGGGCAAACAGTACCTGTTCGCCGGTATACGGATGCAACGGGATACCGAGCGTATGGTACTGAGCGATATGATCTACAACGCTGGTGAACCTGCTGGTTGGGTACTGATGCCGGAGCCTAATGACAAGGAACGTCGCTTTTGCGACAAAAAGAATCTGGTGATTGTTGAAGCCGATTTCAGCGATCTGATGGCCGAAGCACAAGCCTTGTCTGCCTGAGTCCGCGCCGTCGTTCATCTGACAACGACGGCCGACTCACTCATTGGCAGGTGCTTTCACCCGCGCACCTTCCAATGAGCATCACACGTTACGCCTCGTCATTGCTGTGTCGACAGCAGGGCTAATCATCCGTAGCCTCTTCCTTTCCCCTCGCTGGTGACCATCACTACACGTCTTTCGTCTCCCCGGCCAGGGGGCCAAATTCAATTAATGCATCACGAGCGCACGAGCAAGGCTTCGCTGTCATGCCTATTCACACCCTTTTGTCGTATAACGTCCAATACCTTGACATAGCTGATAATCCCGCTCAAAAACCTGCAACCCGGCTTTCGAACACAGGTATAACTGCATAAGCAAACACTTGAAGCTGTCATCAGGAAGGCAGATGCTAAAAGCAGACGCTGGCTGAGAGTGTCTGAATCACAGCAGACAACCACCTTCGCTCGATCATTGTGAATAATCCGACAATCCTGGGAACCCGCCCGTTCTGCTCAGACAGGTGGTTCTCCGGAATAAAGGAAGTAAGGCCCGGACAGATGACCGGCCCGGTGCCAGGACCAAGGCAAAAAGGATAACAATATGCTCAAGAGCTATGATGATGATGTACGACTGCCGACCGATATTTCCCGCAAGACCCTTGCCCTGGTGCTGGCCGGGGGCGAAGGCAGCCGCCTGAAACAGCTCACTCGCTGGCGCGCCAAACCGGCAGTGCCCTTTGGTGGTAAATACCGCATTATCGATTTTGTCTTGTCGAATTGTGTTAACTCCGGCATTCGAAAAATCAGCGTGGTGACCCAATACAAGTCCCACTCCCTGATCCGCCATGTGCAGCGGGCCTGGTCCTTTATGCGTTACGAGGTGGGCGAATTTGTCGAACTGATGCCAGCCCAGCAACGTATCGACAAGGGCTGGTACAAGGGTACTGCCGACGCCATTTACCAGAACCTCGATATCCTCCGTCATCACACCCCAAATTATGTGCTGATACTGGGAGGCGATCACATTTACGCCATGGATTACACCCACATGCTGGCTGCCCACCAGCAATCTGGTGCTGATGTCACGGTCGGCTGTATTGAAGTGCCCCTTGAGGAAGCTTCAGATTTCGGGGTGATGTCGATCGACGAGGACATGAAGATTACCCGCTTTAGCGAGAAACCGGCCAAGCCAGAGTGCATTCCTGGCAAACCGGGATCGGCGCTGGCGTCCATGGGTATCTACGTGTTCTCCAGCGACTTTCTCTATCGCACCCTGATTGACGATAACGATAACCCGGATTCTTCCCGCGATTTCGGTAAGGACATCATTCCTGGTGTGATATCCAGGCACAATGTTCAGGCCTTCCCGTTCACTGACGAGGTCAAAGGCAAACCCGCCTACTGGCGCGATGTGGGTACCCTGCAAGCCTTCTGGAAAGCCAATATCGACCTTTGCAGCATCACACCAGATCTCAACCTTTACGACCGTGATTGGCCGGTGTGGACTTATCAGCCGCAGCTGCCACCGGCCAAATTCACGTTTGACGACGAAGGCCGTCGGGGTGAAGCCATCGATTCCCTGGTCGCCGGAGGCTGCATTATCTCCGGTGCCAGAATCAAGCGCTCAGTGATTTCCAGTGACTGCCGGATTCACAGTTATTGTCATATCAAGGACACCGTGATGCTGCCGCAAGTGAATGTGCACCGTCACTGTCGCATCCAGAACGCGGTGATCGACAAGGACTGTGAAATTCCGGCTGGCACCATTATCGGTGAAGACATCGAAGCCGATCGCAGGCGTTTCCATGTTGACGAATCCGGTATCGTACTGGTCACCCCGGAGATGCTTGGTCAGAATATCCATATGACCCGTTAAACAAGACCTCTTAGCAGGTTGTTGATTTTTGTTTTCGAGACAGTCAATGCAAGGCAAAAACCGGCGAAAAGAGGGAGTTTATACGAGATAAATGACCGATTTGAGCCTGTTTTTAACAACGCAGTGGCCACGCAGATAAAAAATCAACAACCTGTTAGACAAGAACCACTGAACCCGCCCCCATAACGGACAGTTCGAGATGCAGCCAAACAAGATCAAACTGGTTATTTGCTGGCATATGCACCAGCCGCACTATCGTGATGGACTCGACGGCCAGTATCGACTGCCGTGGGTTTACCTGCACGCCATCAAGGATTATTCCGACATGGCCGCGCACCTGGAAAACAATCCGGCGGCACGGGTGGTGGTGAACTTTGCCCCCGTGCTGCTGGAACAGCTCGATGACTACGCCATCCAGATGCGTCAATGGCTGGCCAACGGTCAGCCGATGGGTGACCGCTTGCTGAATCTGGTGGCCGGTGCCATGGCGGTGGAAGACGACCTCGATACCCGGTTTGAAATCCTGCAATCGTGCAACAAGGCGTTTGCCCCGACCATGATTGATGTCTTTCCGCCATTCCGAAAATTGCTGGATATGGCCAGAGCCGATCAAATAAAAGGCATCGAAGATGCAACCAGCCTATCGTATTTCAACACCGCCTTTTTTACCGACCTGCTGGTCTGGTATCACCTCGCCTGGATGGGTCATTCCCTGCGCCTGCGTGACGAACGGGTTGAACAGCTGATTAACAAGGGCCTGGCAGAAGAACATTTCAACCGTGACGACCAGCAAACCCTGGTGTTGATCATGGCGGATATTCTTGAAGACATCGTGCCGCGTTATCGCCAACTGCAAGATAGCGGCCAGATTGAAATCTCCATGACCCCTTATGGCCATCCGATTGTGCCGCTGCTGATCGACTTCAATACCACCCGCGATGCCATGCCGGATGCCGCCTTGCCAGAGCATCCCGGCTATCCCGATGGTTACGCACGGGCACGTTGGCATATGCAGCATGGCATTGAGCAGTTCCGGCACTTCTTTGGCAAGGCACCGTCCGGGGTCTGGTTATCGGAAGGTGCGGTTTCCAGCGCTGCGGTCGGATTGCTCGACGAGTTTGATATTCGCTGGACGGCCTCCGGTGAAGGGGTATGGCGACATTCCTGCGAAGCCTCACGGCTGGATGTCCACGCCATCTCCTCAAAGCGGGCGCTGTATCAGCCGATGCGCCATAAAGACCAGCACTGTGCGCTGTTTTTCCGTGATGACGGCATGTCTGACCTGATCGGTTTTGAATACAAAACCTGGAACCCGCAAGACGCTGCCAACAACTTCTCCCACAACCTCGACAACATCGCCAACCATCTTGGTGATCAGGTCGAAGAGCATGTGGTGGCGGTGATTCTCGATGGCGAGAACCCCTGGGAGTATTACCCGGATAACGGTTACACCTTCCTTGAAACCCTTTACAAAACCCTGACCGAACATCCCCGTGTGGAAATGACTACCTTTTCCGATGCCCTGGATCAGAACGCCAAGGTGCGCGACTTGCCGGTGCTCAAGGCCGGTAGCTGGGTCTATGGCAGCTTCTCGACCTGGATTGGGGACAAGGACAAAAACATCGGCTGGGATCTGTTGGTGGAAGCCAAGCAGGCGTTCGACAGCGTTGTCGCCAGCCAGCAACTGAGTGATAGCGAACTCGAAGTAGCCACTCACCAGCTGGCCGTATGTGAAGGTTCCGACTGGTTCTGGTGGTTTGGTGACTACAACCCGGCCGATTCGGTACGCGACTTTACCCTGCTGTATCAGCGTCATCTGGAAAAACTCTATCAGCTGTTAAAACTGGCACCACCGGACAATATCACCCGACTGCAGTCCAGTGGCGGCAGCCATTCCAACCATTCGGGCACCATGATTCGCAACTGAGCAGGGATGATGATGGCTACTACCGCAACAACCGATGCCCGCTGCGCCGGGATTCTGCTCCATCCCACCTCGCTGCCCTCCGGCAAACTGGATGCCACAGCAGGGACGTTTCTCGACTGGATGACAGCCGCTCACCTGACGGTGTGGCAGATGCTGCCGTTAACCGAACCGCTGGATGGCCTGTCGCCCTATCAGGGAATCTCGGCTTTTGCGTTTAATCCAGCCTTGTTGCCTGACAACTGGCAAGCAGAGGTTGACCCACAAGCGCTGGCGACTTTTATGGCCAATCCGCCCCACTGGCTGTTGCCTTACGCTCGTTTTACATTATTAAAAAGCCTGTTCGGGGGCAGCGCCTGGAATCAGTGGCCCGATATCTACAAGTTCCGTAATCCTCAGGCTCTGGCGCAACTCGACCAAAGCCATGTTGCCGAGCTGCAAGCCATCTGTACGCAACAATTTGCCCTGATCCAGTGCTGGCAACAACTGAAAGCCGACGCCAATACCCGTGGTATCCGGCTGTTTGGGGATATTCCGATTTTTGTTGCCTACGACAGTGTTGATGTCTGGAGCAATCCCGACGAATTCAGGCTCGACGATAACCTCGACCCCACCGTCGTGACCGGCGTGCCACCGGATTATTTTTCTGAAACCGGCCAGCGCTGGGGCAACCCCCACTACAACTGGCCCACCATGGAGGCCAACGGCTTTCGCTGGTGGCAACAGCGCATGGCCTGGAGCCTGGAACTGTTTGATCTGGTGCGTATCGACCATTTCCGTGGCCTCGAAGCCAGTTGGGAAATCGTCGCCAGTGAACCAACAGCCATGCAGGGAACCTGGGTCAAGGCACCGGGGCATGAACTGCTGGCGGCGTTACAAGCCAGCCATAATCCGCTGCCCGTGATCGCCGAAGACCTCGGTATCATTACCCCGGAAGTGGTCGCGCTGAAGGAATCCTTTGGTCTGCCCGGTATGTCAGTACTGCAATTCGGTTTTAACGGCTTGCCCGACAACCCCCATGCGTTGGCCGAGCAGGTAGAAAATTCAGTGGTTTATACCGGCACCCACGACAACGAAACCACCTTGGGCTGGTGGCAGGCATTACAGGACGAGGGTCAGAAAAGCTGGATACTGTCGCAACTTGACCTGACAACTGGCGATATGCCCTGGCCGCTGATCAACGCCGCATTCCACTCGCCTGCCCACATGGCCATTGTGCCGTTGCAGGATTTCCTGGGCCTGGATAATCAGGCCCGAATGAATACCCCCGGAACCATCGTCGACAACTGGCAATGGCGTTATGATCCACAACAACTGACCAGTACCCTGGCACAACGGATTGCTGCGTTGGCGGATGCCGCCAAACGCTCCCCCTGCTGACCAAGAGAACCAACATGACTGAAACAGCAGACGTGTCACAACACCTGCAATGGATGGAAAACGGAGTACATGGTGACCCTTTCAGCTTTCTGGGTTTACACCGCGATAACAACGGCTGGCTAGTCCGGGTTTGGTTACCCGGAGCCAACAAGGGCTGGCTCGAAGGCCAGCCACTGCGACCACTGGCAGGCTCCGCCTGTTTTGTCGCTCACCTCAGTGAGGATCAGAAAAACCGGCTACCACAGCACTATCGAGTCGCCTGGGAAGAAGACGACGGGGTTCGCCATGACATGGTATCGCCCTGGTCGTTTGCCCAACAGGCAGGCGACCTCGACCTGCATCTGTTTGCCGAAGGTCGCCACTGGCACATTTATAACCTGCTCGGCGCGCACCCCAGCTGCATTGATGGCGTCGACGGCGTGTATTTTGCCGTCTGGGCACCGGCCGCCAAACGAGTGTCGGTGATTGGCAACTTCAACAACTGGCATGGCCTGCGCCACCCCATGCGCGTCTGTGGCAGCTCCGGCGTGTGGGAGCTGTTTATTCCCGGACTGCAGTGCGGTGACCTCTACAAGTTCGAAATCCTCTGTGGCCACAACAATGCCCTACGCATCAAAACCGACCCCTACGCCAGCCAGATGGAAATGCGACCGGAAACCGCTTCGGTGGTTTGTCGCAGCCAACATCTCTGGCAAGACCAGCAGTGGATGCAACAACGCGCCGAAGCCGACTGGCAACACCAGCCGATCAGTATTTATGAACTGCATCTGGGTTCCTGGGCACGCGATGAGCAAGGCAATTTTCTCAATTACTGCGAACTGGCCCAGCGCCTGCTCGGCTATTTGCAGCACACCGGCTTTACCCATGTGGAGTTGCTACCGGTCGCCGAGCACCCTCTCGATCAGTCCTGGGGTTACCAGACCTCCGGCTATTACGCCCCAACCAGCCGGTTTGGCACACCCGATGACCTGCGTTACCTGATTGACCTGCTGCACCAGCATGGTATTGGCGTCTTCCTCGACTGGGTACCGGCCCACTTCCCCCGTGATGATTTTGCCCTCGCCCGCTTCGACGGCACCGCACTGTACGAGCACCAAGACCCACGTCAGGGAGAACACCTGGAATGGGGCACCTACATTTTTAACTACGGCCGTAACGAGGTACGTAATTTCCTCATTGCCAATGCCCTCTACTGGCTGCAGGAATTCCACATTGATGGTCTGCGAGTTGATGCCGTGGCCTCCATGTTGTGTCTCGACTATGCCCGCGAAGACGGCCAGTGGCTGCCCAACCGTTATGGCGGCAATGAGAACCTGGAAGCCATCGAATTTATCAAGACTCTGAACCACGAAGTCCACGCCCAGTGCCCTGGTGCGCTGATGATGGCGGAGGAATCCACCTCCTGGCCGCTGGTATCCCGTCCAACCTGGATGGGTGGCCTCGGTTTCTCGATGAAGTGGAATATGGGCTGGATGAACGACACCCTGCGTTATTTCAAGCAAGATCCGATTTACCGCAGTCACCACCACAACCAACTGACCTTCAGTCAAATGTACGCCTACAGTGAAAACTTCGTTTTACCGCTGTCCCACGACGAGGTGGTACATCTGAAAGGCTCACTGGCAGGCAAAATGCCCGGCGACAACTGGCAAAAAATGGCCAATCTACGTCTGTTATTAGCCTGGCAATGGCTCAACCCCGGCAAAAAGCTGCTGTTTATGGGGGGCGAAATGGGGCAATGGACAGAATGGAACGAAGCCGTTTCCCTCGATTGGAACCTGCTCAACTACCCCGATCACAAAGGTATCCAGCAACTGGTGTGCGACCTCAACCGGCTGTACCGGCAAGCCCCGGCCCTGCATCAGTATGAATTTGAGCAACAGGGATTCGAGTGGATCGAATGCAACGACCAGCAGCATTCCTTGCTGAGCTTTATTCGCAAGGGCGACCAGGAATGCATGGTCTGCCTGTTCAATTTTTTACCGCTACCACGCCAGCACTACCAGGTGGGCATGCCACACCCTGGCACCTGGCAAGAAATCCTCAATACCGATGCCAGCCTGTACGGCGGCAGCAATGTCGGTAATCAGGGCACCGTTTTCACACAAGAGCAACCTCTAATGGGTAAACCCTGTTCAGCGACGGTAAATATTCCACCGTTGGGCGCAGTGGTGCTGAAATATCAGGGTTAAAAGGGTCCGAATCCTCCATGAATATATTGTTTGCCACTTCCGAAATTCATCCGGTCATAAAGACCGGCGGTCTGGCGGATGTATCGGGCGGCCTGCCCAATGCCTACTCCCGGCTCGACCATCAGGTACGGGTCGTGCTGCCCGGTTACCTGGCCGTGTGGGAAAAACTCACCGACGTCCACAAGATTGCCGAATTCCACACGGGTACAACTTTTTACAACCACCCGGTAGTGATCAAGGAAGCCCGCAGCAGTGGTATCGATGTGCCGCTGTGGATTGTCGATATCCCGGAACTGTTTGATCGCCCTGGCAACCCGTATTTGGCCGCCGACGGTAGTGACTGGTGGGACAACGGCGAACGTTTCGGCGTGTTCTCCCGCATTGTTGCCGAGCTGGCGATGGACAAACATGGCATCGGCTGGCGTGCTGACCTGGTGCAAGCCAATGACTGGCAAACCGGGCTGGTACCGGCATTTTTGGCGGAAGAGTCACAACCACCAGCCACTATCTTTACCATTCACAACATGGCCTATCAGGGCAATTTCCCCAACAGCCTGTTCAACTACCTGAACCTGCCATGGCACTGGTGGAGCGCCGAAGGCGGGCTGGAATTCCATGGTCAGATGTCGATGTTAAAAGCAGGCATCGAAAAAGCCGATTGGGTCACCACCGTCAGCCCGACCTACGCCAAAGAGATTACCTGGCCAGAATTCGCCTACGGACTGGAAGGCGTGATGGCCCGCAAACTGGGCGAAGGCCGCCTGGTGGGTATTATCAACGGCATCGACCAGGACGTCTGGAACCCGGCAACCGACCGTTTGATTGCCCGTACCTACAGCGCCGAAAAAGGCCGGGTAGCCGCCAAAGCCGAAAACAAAAGAGCCCTGCTCAATCATTTTGGCTGGCACGAATCCGAAATAGACCCAAACATACCGGTGATCGGCATGGTCGGGCGTCTGGTCTGGCAAAAAGGCGTGGATCTGGTACTCGACCTGATTCCGCAAATCCTTGAGCAGGAAAATGCCATATTTGTCGTACTGGGAAGCGGTGACCGTGAGCACCATGACGCATTACAGCGACTGGCCATTTATTATCCTCGCAGGGTGCTGGTATATCTCGGCTATTCCGAGGCACTGGCCCACCTGGTGGAAGCGGGCTCCGACATATTCCTGATGCCATCCCGCTTTGAACCCTGTGGCCTTAACCAGATTTATAGCCTGATGTATGGCACCCCACCGATTGTGCACAGCACCGGCGGCCTCGCAGACACCGTCGTCAATGCTACGGTCGAGAACCTCGACAATGGTACGGCGACGGGCTTCGTGTTCTACGACCCCAGCCTGCACGCCCTGAAATCAACACTACAACACGCCCTGTACCTGTTTGGTAAAAAACGGAGCTGGCAAAAATTGCAGAAACAAGGCATGCAACAGCACTTTGGCTGGCAAGACAGCGCCCAACAATATCTGAACCTGATTCAGTAATTCAGCAGGAGAACAGCACAATGTCGGAACCTACACATGCGGCAACCCCGGAAACCCTGTCTCCACAAGCACAACGCGAGTTAATTGAAGAGCTGTTGAAAAAAGTCGGTATGAACGTCACCGACATCGAAGAGGATTTTGTTAACTACCTCTACAACATGCTGGGTCGCAATCTGGCCTCAGAACCCGACTACCACTACAAGGCACTCGCCTATGCCGTACGCGACCGGGTGATGAAGCTGTGGAAGCAAACCTGGGCCGGTTACCATCAGGAAAAAAGCAAAAAAGCTTATTACCTGTCGATGGAGTTTCTTATCGGCCGCTCGCTGAGCAACAACATGCTCAACCTCGGTATCGAAGACAAGGTCGACCTGGCCATTTATAAATTGGGCCTGGCGCTGGAACACATCGAAGATGCCGAAGCCGATGCCGGCCTCGGCAATGGTGGTCTTGGTCGACTGGCGGCCTGCTTTATGGACTCCTGTGCCACCCTGCGACTGCCAGTGATGGGCTACGGCCTGCGTTATGAATACGGCATGTTCAAACAGCTGATCCAGAACGGCCACCAGATTGAAGCTCCAGATCATTGGCTTGGCTACGATAGCTACCCGTGGGAATTCCAGCGCCGCGAATACACCCGCGTGATCCGCTTTGGGGGCGTATCCCGTCCCTACCGCGATCATCAGACCGGCCGTCTGACCGTACGCTGGGAAGACACCGAAGAAGTACTGGCAGTACCGTATGACGTACCGATTCCTGGCTACAAAAACAACACCGTCAATACCCTGCGGTTATGGTCAGCCCAGGCCACCGAAATATTCAACTTCTCCGAATTTAACCGGGGCTCCTACTTCGAAGCAGTATCTTCCAAGGCCGAAGCCGAAAATATCACCATGGTGTTGTACCCCAACGACGCCAGTGAAAACGGCAAGGAACTGCGCCTGAAACAGCAGTACTTCCTGGTCTCAGCCTCGCTGCAAGATGTGGTGGCCCAATGGATTGAACAACACGGTCACAACGTCGACGACTTTGATACCCATAACGTCTTCCAGCTCAATGATACTCACCCGAGTCTGGCGGTCGCCGAGCTGATGCGAATCCTGATTGACGACCTGGGGCTGGAGTGGGACAAGGCCTGGAAAATCACCAGCAACTGCATGGCCTATACCAACCACACCCTGCTGCCGGAAGCACTGGAACGCTGGCAAGTCTCGTTGTTCCAGAAACTGCTGCCGCGCTTGCTCGACATTATTTACGAAATCAATACCCGCTTCCTCAAGCAGGTAGCGATGAAATGGCCTGGCGATAATGATCGTCTGCGGCAGATGTCGGTGATCGACGAACACCAGAACGTGCGTATGGCCTACCTCGCCATTGTTGGCAGCTTCTCGGTTAATGGCGTCGCGGCGCTGCACTCACAACTGCTGAAAGATGGTCTGTTCAATGATTTTTACCAACTGTGGCCATGGAAATTCAACAACAAGACCAACGGTGTAACCCAGCGCCGCTGGATTGCCAGTTCCAACCCCGGATTACGCAAACTGCTGGCCGACACCATCGGTGAAGGCTGGATTACCCATCTGGACGAACTGACCGCTATCGAACAACAGATCGACAACCACCCATTCCGTCAAGCCTGGATTGAAGTCAAACGCGACAACAAAAAACGTCTCGCACAACTGGTACAACAAGATACCGGCGTTGTTTTTAACCCGGATTCCATGTTCGACGTCCAGGTCAAACGCATTCACGAGTACAAGCGCCAATTACTGAACGTATTACACGTGATCCACCTGTACGCCCGCATCAAACAGGGTGACACCGCCAACTGGACCAACCGTTGTGTGCTGATTGGTGGCAAGGCCGCACCGGGCTACTTTATGGCCAAAACCATCATCAAGCTGGTTAACAACGTGGCCGACATCATCAACAACGACCCGGAAGTCGGCGACAAGCTGAAACTGGCGTTTATTCCCAACTACCGGGTATCGGTCATGGAAATCATCGCCCCTGGCACCGATCTGTCGGAGCAGATATCCACCGCCGGTAAAGAAGCCTCCGGCACTGGTAATATGAAGTTCATGATGAACGGTGCCGTGACCATTGGCACCCTTGATGGCGCCAACGTGGAAATCCTCGAAGCTGCGGGCGAAGACAACTTCTTCCTGTTTGGCCTGAAAACCGACGAAGTGGCTGAGCTACGTCACCAGTATCATCCTCAAAGCTATATCGACAGTGATCATGACCTGCAAAGCGTCTTCAACCTGTTGGAATCCGGTCACTTCAACCACTTTGAACCCGGCCTGTTTGACGACCTGATCAATGGCATGAAATCACCTGGCGACCCTTGGGTGACACTGGCCGATTTCCGCAGTTTTGTTGATGCCCAGCAACAAGCCGCCACGGCTTTCCGCAACGTCGAACGCTGGACCAGCATGAGCATTATCAACTCTGCCCGTAGTGGTGTGTTCTCCACCGACCGCACCATCAGTCAGTACAATGAGGAGATCTGGAAATTGACACCGGTAGGTGACGGAGACTGAACCGGCCATAACCGGCCATAACCGGCAATAACCGGAAAGAAGAAAGAAGAAAGAAGAAAGAAGAAAACAACCAGTAAACGGACAGCGGCTGAACCCTGTCCACTATATTGACCGCTGCATGAATCATCCATGCAGTGGTCAATTCAAGGAACAAAACAACCTGACAATTACAAGGCGCCGTGAATCTCACGAACGGCAGAGTTGGTCATGGTCATTGCTTCTTCCAGTGATGTCAGCGGGTACTTCTTCGGCTTGTAGCCTTTCAGTTCGGCGTACATGGTTTCCAGCTTGGCGGCTGGCTTCTGGCCTTTAAAATCGCTTTTTTCCAGAGCCAGCTCTTCCATCAATTCGTTCCAGGGGACACCCTGAACCATAGGAATCAGCACAAAGTTGATGCCATTGATGTCGACTTGCACCGGGCTTTTCAGGTTGACAACAAACAGCACAGCCTTCATATCCGGTGCAAAATCACCCCCGTAGAAGTCGACCAGTCCAGGAATGGACGCCATTTTGTCGAGTGCACCAACAAACATATGAATCTTGTCATCTGCCAGGATCACGGCTTCCCGCATAATTTCCTTGGGTGGCAGAGTATGGCCTTTGTCGTCCCCTATTTCACCGGCAACGATCACCAGATCGCCGCGATAAGCCAGCAGGCCGGATTCACTGGTTGCCTCCAGAAAGTTGGAGTAGAACAAACGCCCGGTTTCTTTATAGGTAGTAAGCAGCATGGTAGTTTCCTGTTGAAAGTGATGATTACCTGCTATTTGCTTTCAAGAATCCTGCCGCCTTGCGGCGCAAGGACTTCTTAAAAAATCCTTAAAAATCATAGCGTTATAATTCAACAAAAAAAGCACATGGTAATTATGTCGTATTTACGACACAACGCTGCCGACGCTATCCGACAAAGCGGACACAACCCAGAGCTGTCGGATTTGCGACAACAGCGGAGCCAGGCAGGTCACCAACATCAGAAACACCAGCCACGGAAAGGCACTGACAAAGAAGGCCCGACCAACCTGCCGGAACAGCAGGTTGGCTGGAATAGAGAGGACTGCTATTCAGAGAACATCTATTTAATCCGGTGCCCGCTCTGGGCTTTCGGATGGTGTCGTATCACGAAGCCGGTTTGCAGGCCTGACGAGTCGCGTCAAAAACCGGCGACACCGAGCCGGAATCATCCGGCCGCCCCCGTAGAGCGCGGGTTGCCGAATTTGAAAAGGACTCGTCATTTCGCTGCATTCGCCGCCTTGCCCTGATCACCGACAACACTCGCGCAGAGAGGATTAAATAGATGTCCCCTTCAAGCTTCTTTAGCGAACCGTACCCGATCTTCGGCTGATACGCCCAGAATCTTGGCCAGCCAGGGCGGAGGAGAGTTTTCCATCACCCCCTGCAAACGCATAAGTACCTCACTGGCCTCGCAGACGTCTTTTTGCTTGATCGGATATACGCCCGCACGCACGACCTTGGCTGCAGCCGGGCCGCCTATCGATTGCACATACGCCACTTGACAGTCATTGATCAGGCTAGCGCGAAAGGCATTGCGATCATCCGACAAGTCAGCTTCCAGCGCCGAACGTACGTCCACCAGCTGAAATTCGCTGGCACTCAACTGATACACCAGAAAACGCAGGCAGGAACCAAAATGGCCGTTGAGCAACTCGCCACTATTGGAAGCCACAGCCACCCGGATGGAATTGGGCATATCACCGGCTCCCGCTACGGGTTGTGGCAAATCTTCCTCTTCATTCTCACCCCAAAGAATCCGTACGGCTTCCTTGATAGCTGGCAGGCCAAGACTGATGTCTTCACCATCCTCTTCACCATCGGCACTGCCAAAGCCGGTTTTCAAATCCGTGACCGTGATCGTCGCCAGAGATTCTTCCGACAGATCGCCATCTATTCGGCGGGTAAGAATATCCAGCAACTGGCCAATGCTGATATCCGGCAGAATGCGGGCAGCCATGGCTATTCGAAGAGCCGCTTCGCGGCTGATAGGCGGTAATTCACTCATCGCTAGTCTCCATCTCATTATTGGGTGCCGACGAGTCGGCCAAACGGCATGTCATCTCATCATAACTGGGCACCTCACCACGCTTGCCACGGCATGCCGTGGTGCTACAACGCAGGTGCATTACCTGGCTTATCGTAGCCAGGCTGCAAGCCCACGGCATACCGTGGGCCGCCATTACATCAATCGGGTCAGACCACCTGGTGCACGGGCTTGCCACTCCATCGTGGTAAACGCTTCCACCGTCAGGGCATGTAACTCGCCCGTGGCCAGCGATTCACTGAAAGCCGCCAGGATACGTTGCTGCCGTTGCACTGGTCGCAGGCCATCAAAGACCTGACTGACCACTCGGGCGGTGAAATTGCAGTCCGCCCCGTCTATCTCGATGCTTGCATCCGGATCTTCCAGAGCCTGCAGGATACGCTGACGAACTTCACTGGTTTCCATAATGACGTCCTGTTATTCAGCGCTGGCACTGACGTTGGCTTCTTGCAGCAGTGTTTTCAGCGAGCCATCCGCTGCCATACTGCAAACAATGTCACTACCGCCAACCAGTTCGCCATTAACGAACAACTGGGGAAAGGTTGGCCAGTTGGAAACCTTCGGCAGGCGCTCCCGAATCGATGGTGCTTGCAGGATATTGACATAGGCAAAGTCGGCACCGGTTGCTTGCAGTGACTTGACTGCCGCCGCAGAAAAACCGCATTCCGGCGCTTCCGGTGTGCCTTTCATATAGATCAGTACCGGATTGCTGGTGATTTGCTTATTGATGGTTTGGATAATATCGGTGGTGCTCATGGTGGTTTCCCTCAGGCGACAAAGCGATTAACCGGGTGGTTATCCGGCAGAATGTGGTGTTGCAGCAGGCGTAAGGTACTGGTACTGGCGGCAACGTCGAGTACCGAGAAGTCATCCAGCGTGGTCGGTGAGGTATCAGCACCGGCCTCCAGCAGTTGTGCAACCAGTGGGTTATGACCAATAGAAACGGCGTAAATCAGCGCCGTCGCACCGTGGTCATTTTGCTGGTCCATATCAATATCGTTATCGAGCAATAGTTTGACGATACGAGCGTTTTTACTGTGGCATGCCATCCAGAGGGCGTTATTACCATCCTTGTTAACCAGATCGATACCCGCACCGGCCATCACCAACTCGTGGGCGATGGCAAAATTACCTTCCCGACAAGCCTGCATCAGCGCTGTGTTCTGGTTGTCACCACGCTGGTCAAGATTGGTCGGATCAAATTCGTTGTCGACCAGCCAGCCACACAGTTCGTGGCTGATAGCATCAAGCGGACGGCTGATGCTCGGATACCAGGCTTCATAGCCACCATCAAGGCTGTAACAGCTGGTAAAGCCGAAGTCACTGAACAGCTGTGCCATATCCTGACTGGCGTGGCCGTGATAGCAGTAGATCAACACCGGCACGGAGCGCGCGGTATGTTTGATCAAGGCGCGCAAATTACTGTCATTCAGATGCAGCGCAGAAGGATGATGACCCGACAGATAAGAACGGAAATCACGCATGTCAAGCAGCAACATAGGGCCGTCATATAACATCGCTTCAGCTTCGGTAACGGACAGGGTTTGCCATTGAGTCATGGTGATCTCCTCTTCCAGAAAAATGGTCATTGATGGATTAATGGGTCATTCGAAATCAGTCTTCAGGGCCAAAACAGTCGGCATACGCGGTGCATTCATCACAGCTGGGGGCGCGACAAACATAACCGCCACCGGCTTCACACAACTGCTTGTAAAAGAATCGTTTCCACTTCATGTCGCGATCGTTGGCGGCCACCAGCTGAGGAAAATTCTGCGACAACAAGGCACTCAACTCGCTGCGATTGAGCAAGCCGAGGTCACGCCAGAGATGTTCGCCACCAAGACAACCCGCAGCGACGATATCAGCCATCAGCAATTCGCTATCGTCCTTGCCAGCCCGGTATTGCAGCAGCAACTGGCGTATTTCCTGCCATTCGTCCTCACGCATTTCCAGCAGTTGCTGGCGCAAGTCGGTATCGTGACGCAGATTGTCACGGTCTTGCTGGCGTGGCGACGGCAGGCTTTGATAACGGTTTTGGCCATGCAGGTAGCGATGCATAAACCAGCGAAAATCGACCGGCTTCAGACCCAGGTAGTACGGCAGACAGGTACGTCCCTGACGCTGACCACGCAGCATTTGTCCTAACCAGCGACTGGTATTGGCACGCAGGGGTTGCCGCTCACTATTGGCCATTGGCAACAGCTGGATGACAATCTGTCGCCAGAGTGTTGGACGTAAAGTCACCGCCAGGTTCATGCGTATTCTCCTGTCTGGGTACGACTGTTTGTTATGCTGCCGGGAACCGTGCAGCTCTTCCCCGAAGCGTGGTGGCTGGCACAGCCTTCAATATCATCAGGAACATCCAGTTCTTCGCGGCTGCGAGCGCCCAGCCCCAGCTGCTGCTGTAAACGGGGCCAGTCAAAACCGCAGTGATACCAACCTTCCAGCTGAATTAACGGCCGTCGGATCAATAGCGGTTCGGCAATCATCGCTGCCATTGCTTGCTCTGCCGTACAGTGTTCAGGGTCGATCTGACCGTTTTTAACGGCGGGTGCCGAGCGGTTGAACCACTCGCTCACCGGCAAGGAATCAAAAAAACGTCGCAACTGCTGTGCCTGCCAAGGAGTGGTGAGCAGGTTATGCTCAACCACGTCAACACCGGCTTCGCGCAGAATCTTTTTCTGGCGGGTATTATTGATGCAGCCTGGTTTTTCATAAAAATGCAGCACGATACAATCTCCTGTTGCGACGAGTTCTTACGACCGTTAGCGGGCCTGGATTTCTTTCAGGGCTTCAGCCATTTTTTCTGGCGGAATACCGGTCAATGAGCCTGGCGGGTTAATCGCCATGCCGCTGGCATCAAGAATCGCTTCTTCAATCGGGCAAATGCTGGCGCACTGAGGCTGGGCGTAGTCGTCCTCACACTCGGTACACTTGCGGGCATTGATTTTGAAATGCGGCTTGCTTTCGTAAATGGCATCGCTGGGGCATACGTCGTAACAGGCCCAGCAGTTCACGCAGGAATCAACAATAGATAACGCCATGCTAACCTCCGAGGGTGCAGTGGATGGCCGGGGTATTCCCCGGCCGGGTTATGACTCAGGCAGAGACCCGTTCTGCTGCCGGTGCAGATTCAGCCGCGTCATCAAGTTGACCGTTGGCGGCCATTTCCTTGTAGACCTCCAGCACGGCTTCTTCGATAGGCTCCATGGCATGTTCACCGTTAGGCACGATTCCCGCGTCTTCCAGCAAGGACCATGGCTCGTAGCCAATCTTGGAACAAAGCACCGCTTCACAACCGCTGAGGGCGCGAATGGAACCGGCCAGGGCACTTTCTTTTTCACCACAAGCGTCATCACCAACACAGTACTGATCAACCTTGCGGTGACTGATAAAGCGCACGCCTTTGGGTGAGGCTTCATAGATCAGGAATTCGGTCGCATGGCCAAAGTGCTGGTTGATCAAACCACCTCCACTGGTGGCTACGGCCATCAATACCGGACGCAGACTGCTGGAGATCGCATTCTCCGCAGAGGGGACGGAAACTGCTGCCAGACGACTACGCTTGGCTTCTTTTTCGTCCAGTTCTTCAAGAATACCGGCGTGTACAACGGCTCGGGTTTTCATCGCCGCGTTGTAATCGATGTCCATGGCGGCAATCTTGTCGAGTGTGAACTCTTCACCCCGATCTTCACCCAACAGGCCAACCGCATCAGCACGGCACTGACGGCAGTGACGCATCATGTTCATGTCACCGGAACAGGCATCCTGCAGGTCTTGCAGCTCTTCCGGCTCTGGCCCACGCTGGCCCATGATGCCGAAGAAAGTGCCGTGCTCAGATTCAGAAATCAGCGGCATGACGTTGTGCAGGAAAGCGCCTTTGGATTTGACCGTACGGGAAACTTCTTTCAGGTGTTCGTCGTTCACACCAGGAATCATCACCGAGTTAACCTTCACCAGGATGCCGCGTTCAACCAGCATCTCCAGGCCTTTTTGCTGTTGGGCAATCAGGATTTTGGCGGCTTTTTCGCCGTAGATACGCTTGTTGTTCCAGTAGATCCAGGGATAGATCTTGGCACCAACAGCCGGGTCTACGCAGTTGATGGTGATGGTGACGTGATCGATATTATGCTTCGCCAGTTCTTCAACCGAATCCGGCAGCGACAGACCATTGGTGGAGACACACAGTTTGATGTCTGGAGCCTGTTCGCTCAGCATACGGAACGTTTCGAACGTGCGTTCAGGGTTGGCTAACGGGTCGCCAGGGCCAGCAATGCCAAGTACGGTCATTTGCGGGATATTGGCCGCCACGGCCTTGGTTTTCATCACGGCTTCTTCTGGGGTCAATACCTCAGATACCACTCCGGGACGAGATTCATTGGAGCAGTCATACTTGCGATTACAGTAATGACACTGGATGTTACAGGCAGGGGCGACCGCTACGTGCATACGAGCAAAGTAGTGGTGTGCCTCTTCGGAGTAACACGGGTGATTTTTTACCTTGTCACGAATTGCATCAGGCAGCTGCGACATTTGGTCGTTATCGCTGCCGCACGAGCCAGAGGCGCAGCTGCTGCTTTCTGCTGCTGCCGCCTCGTTGCTTTCGTCTTGTCCAAGCACTGTCAGTTGCATGGTCTCAGCTCCTTCATTGTGACCTGCCTGCGGCAGGTGAATCTCTGATAACCCGGGTGGGCCGGTTGCTAACAGATCGATGCAATGCCAATGCCTAAATACAACCCGTTGTTTTCATTGATTTTTTACATTTTCAACTGGCAATTTGTCGTGTTACATACAGCACATCAGGGAGTATTTTTGTGGTGTAGGGTACAAAGGCAGGAATGTTCAATGATGTAGCAATGCCCCACCGTCGGCAGTCGTTCCAGCCGTACCGATGAGAACCTGGCACATCAGCAGCGCATTCGGCGCAACGGCAGAGCACGGAACCTTGGCCCTACAGTTTGCGCACATTGATTTTCATGGTTTGGATCCGATAGGCAATCTGACGCGGGGTCATATTGAGCAAACGAGCTGCCTTGGCTTGCACCCAGCCGGTTTGTTCAAGAGCTGCGATCAGGCGTTCGCGTTCATCCATTTCAGGATTGTCGAGATCAACGCTGGAGGCTGTTGCCGGTGCAGGACTGCTGTAGCCCGTACTGCCATTGCCGGTACTGACACTACCCTGGCGCTGATGATCTGGCAGCGCAATCACGTCGCTATCGATCACCCCTTCTTCACTCATCACCGCTGCCCGTTCGAGGCAGTTTTCCAACTGCCGCACATTGCCGGGCCAGTCATGGCTCATCAATATGCGAATGGCGTTGTCAGTCAATCGCAAGGGGCGACCTTGCTGGCGGGATACCTTGTCGAGCAGGAAGGTGGCCAATTCCGGCACATCCACCAGCCGTTCTCGCAGTGGTGGCAGCTGGATCGCCATGACATTAAGACGGTAATAGAGATCTTCGCGGAAGCGGCCTTTTTCAACTTCTTCTTCGAGATTGCGGTTGGTCGCAGCAACGATACGTACGTTGACCTTGATGGTCTGGCCACCCCCGACCCGCTCCAGTTCGCCTTCTTGCAACACCCGTAACAGTTTGGCCTGAAACAGGGCGGAGATTTCGCCAATTTCATCCAGGAACAAGGTGCCCCCGTCGGCTTGTTCAAAACGGCCCTTGCGCTGCTTGATGGCATTGGTAAACGCGCCTTTTTCATGGCCAAATAATTCCGATTCGAGCAAATTTTCTGGCAAGGAGGCGCAGTTCAGGCAGACAAAATGATTGTGTGACCGGGGCGAGTTGTAGTGGATGGCGTTGGCGATCAGCTCCTTGCCGGTACCGGATTCCCCCAGAATCAGCACGGTGCTGTCCCATTTGGCCACCCGACGCACCTGATCAAACACCCGCCGCATACCATCAGAGTGGCCGACAACCATGTTGTCAAAACCGTATTTTACCCGTACTTCCCGACGCAGCTCGTCGCGCTCACGAGCAATGGTCTGGCCTTCTTCCTGGTTCACCAGCAAGCGCACGGTTTGCGACAGCAAATTGGCTGCCGCCGTCATAAACTCGGTGCGTTCAGCCAGATAGTCATCGGCGGGAACATCAGGCTGGGCGGCCAGTACGCCGATCGCCTTGCCTTTGCCATCCCGGATCGGCACACCAATAAATGGCAGTTCCAGATCGTAGAGTTCCAGTCGATCTAAAAATCTCGGTTCACTGGAGATACGCCCCAGTACGATCGACTGATTGCTCGACAGCACCCGCCCCACGATCCCTTCGCCAGGCTGATACTTGACCGATGGTGTCTTGCCGCCACCGTCATTTTCACGGTACACGGCACCGACCTGCAGTGTGCTGTTCTCGGGGTCATACAGGTTGACCACACCATGCTGCAAGCCACAATGATTATGCAGGATGCCCAGAATTCCGGTAAGCGTTTCCTCAATGGTGCGAGCTTCCGACAGCACTCCGGCGACTTCCGCCAGGCAGCGGAATTGCCGCTCCATCAACTCAGCCTTACTGTTAACACGCTTGCCACCAGCCGCTAATCGGGAGGTTGTCATCACGTTGGCCTCCTAATGCGACGAGATAAACGGGAGTCGCACAACAACGCGACATCCTGTTCGGTGGGACAGGTCGATATGCACCGTACCTGAATGATCAGTGACGATATCGTGCACCATGGGCAGTCCCATACCACGGCAGCCGTTGCCGGAGGTTTTGGTACTGAAGAAGGGTTCAAAGACCTTCAGTTGCAAGGCTGGGGCGATACCTGGCCCGGTATCGATAATCTCACAGCACACACCTCCCGTTTCACCACGGGTAATAATGGTCAGCTCGCGATGGCGCACCGTGCGTTCACTCATGGCGTCCACGGCGTTGTCGAGCAGTTGCTTGAACATGCTGCGCAAGCGCCGTTCCCGCCCGATCACTGCGGGCAATTGCAATGCCGGTTGCCAGTCAACGGTAATTCCTTGTGCCAATAGTCGTTCAGTAGACAATGCCAGCGACTCCCGCAGCAGCTCGTTAATATTGACCGGTTTCTTGCTCTCTTCCAGCGCAGCAGGCATCGCATCCCGCATACTGTCCATGGCACCGTTCCCGGCAGTCAGCGCTTCCTCCAACGCTCCCAGCAAGGCGTCATCCCGGTTAGCACCTGTGCGCCGCTGCAACATGCTGACGGCGGTGCCGAGCAGATTAACCGGACCCTGCATCTGGTGAATCGCGCCATTGACGGTTTCCCGCATGCCTTGCACCAGATCTTCTTCCGCCATCAGCGCCTTGAGCGCATTCAGATGCACTTCCTCCTGGCGACGCCGTATATCGGTAATGTCGTTGATCATTAACAACACATAGTGGCGCACAGTTTGTTCAAAGAAGCCGTCGGCTTCCTCACACTTCACATCAATGGTGGTGCCAAAACAGGAGTACCAGCGTCCCCGGCTACGGCCGTAATCCAGCGAGAATTCCTTGTCGTCAAAACTGCGGCGATCTTCCAGCAGTTGATGATAGGCACTGCCCAGTTTGGTGCCGATCACGTTGACGACGGTTTCCAGTGGTTCATCGCGCAGCAAATCCGCCGCCAAGGCACGGAAGCTGGGGTTGGCTGAGACAATACGGTGGTGTTCATCCAGCACCAGCACCGAGGCAGGCACCGAATTGAGTACCGCTTCCATCATCAGCTTCTGGTTCATCACCCGCTGTTCCAGCTCGTGCATGTCGGAACCGTCACGATGCATGCCGAGGTAATAGATGGTGTCGTTGTTTTCATTGATAACCGGCGCGACCGTCAGCTCGGCCAGGTACAGGCGCTTGTCCTTGCGCCGGTTCAGCATCATGCCGGTCCAGGATTTCTGCTGCGCCAACCGGCCCCATAACGCCTGATAGACAATACGAGGCGTGGTGTGATTGGAGAGGATGGATTCGTTATGCCCTAACACTTCGTCTTCGCCGTACCCCGTCACTTGAGTAAACGCACGATTAACGTAAAGAATATTGGCCTTCAGATCGGTAATGGAAATGGCCACAGGCGAATGTTCTACCGCCTGAAAAAATACCTCCTCGGGCAACAGCACACCTTCCGGGTGAATATCGCTGATGCCTTTTTCTGCCAACCCCTTTTCTTCGAGCCTGGCGGCGGCGGCCTGTTCTGGCGAGAGTCTGACGTTACTCATAACAGCTCCTGGTCGGTGACGTGTTGGTACACCCTCTGGTAGGAGCAAGGAGCATGCCGCCACAATAATTAACCGTAACGCCCATGTTCTCTGTCAATTGCCCGACAATGCCGCGAACATTTGTCAGTAATGCAACAATGGCATTTCCCGGTTTTTTACTGTTTGTCGCAAGTACGACAAACAAAATCTTTGTCGTTTTTCAATCAAATGCCCTGTTTTCAAGCCTTTGCGCACCATTTGCAGTCATTCCTTTGTCGCTTCGATACAACAGCAGCTACGGCCAATCCCGTGGCACAGGAAATGCAATTTTGAGCTGATACGACAGACCCGCCCGAGATTCAGGAGGCCTTATGGAATATCTGTTGATTCTGGTCAGCACGTCGCTGGTCAACAACATCGTACTGGTGAAGTTCCTTGGTCTGTGCCCACTGATGGGGGTATCCAGCAATGTATCAGCCGCCTGGGGCATGAGTCTGGCGACGACCTTTGTACTGACGCTGTCGGCGCTGTGCAGCTGGATGATTGAACACTGGCTGTTGCAACCACTGGGCATTGAATTCCTGCGCATTCTGTCCTTCATCCTGATTATTGCTGCCGTGGTGCAGTTCACCGAAGTACTGATTCGCCGGGCCAGCCCGCTGCTGCATAAGGCATTGGGCATTTACCTGCCGTTGATTACCACCAACTGCGCAGTGCTGGGCGTTGCTTTACTGAATATCACCGAACAACACAATCTGGTCGAAAGCCTGATGTTTGGTCTCGGTTCGGCACTCGGGTTTGTGATTGTCATGGTGATGTTTGCCGGACTACGGGAACGACTGGCACTGGCCAATGTGCCCGAGCTGTTCAGCGGTACACCGATCAGCCTGGTTACGGCTGGCTCGTTGTCGCTGGTATTTATGGGCTTTAGCGGAATGATCTGAGTCTGCCGTCTCGAACGGCAGCTGTTTTTCACCTACCACCCAAACGCCGGGGCAGACCGGCAAACAGGATCTTCGGAGGCATTATGTTGATCGCAACTCTGGTACTCACTCTATTAGGCCTGGTTCTCGGAGGCCTGCTTGGTCTGGCAGCCAAATACTTTGCCACTGGCGAAGACGATCCGATGATGAAAGAAATCGAACAAATGCTGCCTGGCAGCCAGTGCGGCCAATGCGGATTTCCTGGCTGTACACCAGCAGCAGAGGCCATCGCCAGCGGCAATGCCGATGTCACTTGCTGTCCTCCTGGTGGCCGGGCACTGGCTGAAAACCTCGCCCGCTTGTTGGATATCGACCTTTCCACTCTGGGAGATTCTCCGGAGCCACAACTGGCCACCATTAATGAAACCCTGTGTACCGGCTGCACCCGCTGTTACAAAGCCTGCCCTACCGATGCCATTGTCGGGGCCAGCAAACAGATCCACGTCGTCGTCTCCAAGGCCTGCACCGGTTGCAGCCAATGCATGGAAGCCTGCCCTGAAGACTGCATCAGCCTGACCACACAACCTGTGACGCTGGAGCGTTGGCACTGGTCGAAACCAGAGGCCGCCTGATATGTTATTCGGACTCGGCCGCATTCGCGGCGGCGTGCACCCCGACGGCCACAAGGCTGACAGTGCCCGCTTTGAAATCAACAGCCATTTGCCCTTGCCCGACACGCTTTGGCTGCCGCTGTGCCAGCATTCTGGTGAAGACGCCAAGCCACTGGTACAGGTCGGTGAGCGAGTACTCAAGGGCCAGCGGATTGCCGCCGCCGCAGGGCGTTTTTCTGCCAATATTCACGCCCCGACGTCCGGTACGGTTACGGCTATCGACACGATCACCATGCCCCACCCGTCAGGTTTGCCAGCCAAAGCCATTATCCTGCAACCGGATGGCCAGGAAGAATGGATCGCGCTGACACCGCCGCCGGATCCGTTTGCCATGCCTCAGGAAGAGCTGGCCACACTGGTGGAACAGGCTGGTATTGTCGGCATGGGCGGCGCGATTTTCCCCGCTGCGATCAAACTGCGTCAGGGCCGCCGTTTCGAAATCAAGACCCTGATTGTGAATGGCAGTGAATGCGAACCTTACCTGACCACCGACGACCGGCTGATGCGTGAACGCGCCGTCGAGATTGTCGAGGGTGCCCGTCTGGTGCGCTACATCATTGAAGCCTATCGCACAGTCATCGCCATTGAAGACAACAAACCCCAGGCGATTGCGGCCTTGCAAGAAGCCGCCGCCAATGTCGGTGCGATTGAGATCGTGGTGGTGCCTGCCCGCTATCCCATGGGTTCCGCCAAACAGCTGATTCAGGCAGTGACCGGACTGGAAGTCCCTGCGGGCAAACGCAGCAACGACATTGGGGTATTGGTGCACAACGTCGCCACGGTATACGCCATTCAGCAAGCACTGATTTATGGCAAGCCGCTGATTTCCCGGATCACCACGGTTGCTGGCGGTTGTATCGGCGAACCCCGTAACGTTGAAGCTCTGTTGGGTACCCCCATCAGGCATCTGTTTGAGCATTGTGGCGGACTGATCGCCACCCCGGCACGGCTACTGATGGGTGGCCCGATGATGGGCCAGGTACTGCCAACCACCGACGTCCCCCTGATCAAGGGCAGCTCTGGGGTATTAGCTCTGACCCGTGCCGAAGTCAATGAACACATGCCATCGCCGTGTATTCGTTGTGGCCGCTGCGTTGATGCTTGCCCAATGGGATTGTTGCCGCTGGAGATGGCACGCAGCTCAAAGCAGGACGACTTCGACAGTGCTCAGGATGCCGGACTGCGTGACTGCATTCTGTGCGGTTCCTGCGCCTATGTTTGCCCTTCTCATATTCCACTGGTGCAGTACTTTGAATACGCCAAGGGCGAACTGGCCGAAAGCCGTGCCAGCCAGCAAAAGCTGACCTATACCCAGGATTTGATGGCCGCCCGCAAGGAGCGACTGGAAGCAGAAGCCGCTGCCAAGGAAGCAGCGAAACAGGCTAAAAAAGCCAAAGTCAAAAAACCGCGCAAAACAGCCGAGTCCGCTGCAGATGCAAGCAGCACTACCGCTGCTGACACAGCCGAAGCGGCTTCCACCACCGACAACGCGGGAGCATAACCATGACAGCCGACGTCCAGTACAACCCCACTGCTTCACCTCATGCCCATGACCGCTCCAGTATTGATCGCATCATGCTGCGCGTGTGCCTGGCACTGACGCCCGTTAGTTTATGGGGATTTTACTGCTTTGGCTGGCCAGCGTTGGTGCTATTTGTCACCACTTGTCTGGCTGCCATCCTGACCGAGCTGGCCTGTCTGTATTTGCAACAACAGCCGTTAAGTCGACTCGGGGATGGCTCGGCCCTGCTCACTGGCTGGTTGCTGGCGCTGACTCTGCCACCCTGGGCACCCTGGTGGATTGGTGTCGGTGGTGCTTTTTTTGCCATTACCATCGGCAAACAGATTTATGGTGGTATTGGCCAGAACGTCTTTAACCCGGCCCTGCTGGCACGTATCGCCTTGCTGATTTCCTTCCCGGTACAGCTCACCACTTGGGTGAACGTGATGCCTATCGACAGTGCTAATGCGCCGGGGCTGGCCGATGCGTTTGGTATTATCTTTGCTGGTCAACCCTGGATGAGTGATGCTGCAGACGGTATCACAGGTGCCACCTGGCTGGGGGCCAGCAAGGCTGCTGCTGCCGGAGGTGCCGACCTGGAGGCCATGCTCAGCCAAAACTTTTCCCTCTACGATGCCTTTTTTGGCTTTACCCGTGGCAGTCTGGGGGAAACCTCTGAACTGCTGGTGCTATTGGGCGGCCTGTGGTTGTTGATTACCCGAACCATCAGCTGGCATATTCCGGTATCCATGCTGGGTTCGCTGGCTTTTTTGGCCTGGCTCGGACAGCTCAGTAACCCGCAAGCCTACGCCGGAGCGCTGTTCCACCTCACTTCTGGCGGCGTCATAATCGGGGCGTTTTTCTACGCTACGGACTACGTTACCTCACCTTCAACACCCGTCGGCAAGCTGATCTTCGGAGCCGGTTGCGGCGTCCTGCTGTTTGCTATTCGCAGTTGGGGTGGCTTCCCGGAAGCCGTTGCCTTTTCCATTCTGCTGATGAACGCGTTAGCGCCACTGATCGACCGCGTGACCAAACCCCGAGCTTATGGCCGCCGCCGCTCTGGCGACGCCATCAAACACGTACCGGCACAGCGCAAGGTGGTATGACATGGAACAACCACTCGAGCAGCCGATAAAACAACCGCAGCCGTCCTGGCGCGACCAGCCACTGTATCAGGCACTGTTACTGGGTGGAGCCTGCGCCATCGTCAGCCTGCTGCTGGTGGTCGGTAACCTGGGCACCCAGCAGTCGATCGCAGACCACCAGATAGCGGACAAACTCGCCATGCTGGCGCAGGTGCTGCCACAGAGTTATTACGACAATGACCCGCTCAGTGATACCGCGCAGCTTTCCAGCCCGGCGCTGGACGGCCCGGCCACACTGATGCTGGCGCGGCGGAACGGCGAAATCACGGCTCTGGCACTGCAGCTCAGCATTGCTGGCTGGGGCGGTATCATCGACATGATTCTGGCCACCACACCGGAGGGCGAGCTGTTGGGCGTCCGTATCATCAGCCATAAGGAAACTCCGGGGCTGGCCGACAAGATCGAACGCCCCAAAAGCGACTGGATCACCGGCTTTGACGGCAAATCTCTCGCCAATACCTCGGAACAGCAATGGGCCGTACAAAAGGACGGTGGCCACTTCGACCAGTTTACCGGTGCCACCATTACCCCCAGAGCCGTGGTTAAAGGCGTGCATCAGGGCTTGCTGCTACTCAACCAGTGGCGTCAACAACAGCCAGCGTCATGACGGCAATGAACAGGAGAGCATGATATGAACCATTATCGGCAGATTTTTCGTGAAGGCATGTGGGACAACAACGTTGCCATGGGGCAGATGCTTGCCCTCTGCCCGCTACTGGCCGTCACTACCAGCGCTACCAACGGCCTCGGTATGGGGATCGCCTCCCTCGCCGTGCTGCTGCTGACTAACATCATGATTTCAGCGGTACGCGGCGTGATCAGCCCGCAAGTACGGATACCGGTATTAATTGTATTGATCGCCACCGTTGTGACCATGGTGGATATGGCCATCAACGCCTTTCTCCACGATCTGTACAAGGTGCTCGGATTATTTATCGCCCTGATTGTGACCAACTGTGCCATCTTCGGTCGCGCCGAAAGTTTCGCCAGCAAACAGCCGGTGGCTCTGGCAGCGGCCGATGCCCTCTCCATGGGACTGGGCTTTACCTGGGTACTGGTTGCGGTTGGTGCCATGCGCGAAATACTCGGCACCGGCACCCTGTTCGCCAATGCCTCACTGTTGCTCGGCAGCCACTTTGCCTGGCTGGAGACAGAAGTTATTCCCCACTACTCCGGTATCCTGCTGGCGATATTGCCACCGGGTGCCTTTATGGCGCTGGGGTTTCTGATCGTGATCAAACGCATGATAGACCGTCGCCTGCCAGCCTCCACGAACAATGGACTGGTCACGATCCAGAGCCACTGCTGAGTTACCCAAACCAACGTAACGCCAAAAGCCGGATTAAATATTGAAGGAACACGCCATGCACATCAGCGTTATTTACGCCATTGGCAACGACCAGCCCTGGATTGAACTCGACGTCGAAGAGCCCTGTCTGCTGGCCGAAGCGGTCGCCCAATCCGGCTTGCTGAACAACTACCCCGACATCGATCTCGACCAGCAGCGCGTCGGCATTTTTGGCAAGCTTGCCAAACCCGATACTCCGTTAAAACACGGTGATCGCGTTGAAGTGTATCGTCCGATTACCCGTAATCTGGATGAGGATGATGAGGATGATGACTAAACGCCCAGACGGGCGTTTGTTTTAATACAGCGTCCTTGCATCCAGCAGCACCCTACAGTGCCGCCGCTTCTGCTTCGAGTGCCTTCAGCGCGGGAGCTTTGACACGCCACTCCTGATACCAGCGATCCACCGCGTCACCAAAAAACTCACGACCTACCTTGGTGACCGGAACCTTCGACGTTTTGATCTTATCCAGATAGCTTTGGTCAAGATCGGAGTAGATCGAAAACACTTTATCCAGATGCTTGCCAACAAGAGACTTGATCAGCTGCCGGTCGGCGACGGACAAACCGTTCCAGCGTTTGCCTGATGCCACCCCAACCATAGGCAATAACATATGCGAGGAGTAAATGACGCTACCGGCATAATCCAGGTAACGGGCATTCCAGGTGCCTTCAAAATCGATTTGCATGCCATCAACCTGGCCATTGGCAAAAGCATCGTACAGTCCTGGCAGTGGAATCGGCGTGGGTGCCGCACCAATTTTTGTCCAGAAATCACGTTCAGGCTCAATTGGAATCGTACGGACTTTTTTACCTTTCAGATCATCCACGCTGTGGACTTCATTACGCATCACAATCTGGCGGAATCCGGCCATACCATAACCAAGCCCGACCAGCCCCAGGGTTTTCAGCTCGGTCAGCATCCCGGTTGCCGTTTCCCCATGCAGCAGGAACATGGCATCTTCCGGTGTATTCACCAGGTACGGCGCAAACAAGGCCGCGAAGTCTGGTCGACGATTCGCCATTTCACCGGCGGTCAAAAAGGCCATATCCAGAGCACCGGTCTGTAACTGCTGCAGCATTTGGGCTTCGTTGCCGAGTTGACCGGATGGGAAAATCAGTACCTTGAGCTTGCCGTCACTGCTCTTTTCCAGATCGTCAGCAAACGCCTTGGCCGCCAGCGTCCACTGATGGCTGGGCGGAGTAATCAACCCCAGCCGCAAGGTGTCGGCACAAGCTATTGTCGGTAGCAGTAGCACCACCAGCAACATGGATAGATAACCCGTGATTGTTTTCATCTGTATCTCCTGGGCAGACAAGCTGCCATTGTTATTATTTGAGAGGTTTGACCAAACCATGGTCAGCGGTGAGCAACAGGGATGACCCGCTACTCATACATTATTTGGCTTAGATCAGCGCCGTAACGAGGAAAGGGAAAAACACCAGCAGCAGTACAACCAGCAACATGGCACCCAGATAAGGCCCCAATAGCCAGGCAATACGCTCGGCTTTGACACCGGACAAGGCAGAAGCGGTAAACAGCGCTGATCCAACCGGTGGTGTCAGCAAACCCAGCACCAGCGTCAGGCAAACCACGACACCAAAATGAAACGGGTTAATGCCATACACTGAGGTCGCAACCGGCAGCAATACCGGCACAACCAGAATCAGCGCTGGAATCGGGTCAAGTATCATACCGATGAGCAACAGCAAACCGGTCACCAGCAACAAAAAGACCAGTGGTGACGAAGACACATCCTGCAACCATGCTGCTGTAAGACCGGGCAGGTTTTCAAAGGTAATCACCCAACTGAACACCTGTGCGGCAGCAATCAACAGCAACACAATGGCGGAGCTTTGGGCAGTGCGCAGCAGTGCTGGCCAAAGGTTGGCCAGTTCAAACTCGCCGTATACATAACGACCCACCAACACCGCGACTACAACCGCCAGCGCAGCGGATTCTGTCGGTGTCGCCAGGCCGGATAAAATACCGCCAATAATCGCCAGTGGCACCAGCCCGGCGGCAAGTCCGTTACGGAACGATGCCAGACGCTGACGCCAGCTCATACGCTGATTGGCGGGAAAATCGTGGCGACGAGCCATCCATCCAAGCAGGGCAAAAAATGCCAGCCCCAGCAACAGTCCCGGTATGATGCCGGCGATAAACAGGTCGCCGATGGAAATCTGGGCAATGACCCCGAAGATCACGAACAGCATGGATGGCGGAATAATCGGTGCCAACAGCCCACCCGCTGCGGTTAAAGCCACCGCCATGTCTTTGGGATAGCCAGCCCTTTCCATTTCCGGCACCGCAACACGGGTCATAATGGTGATCTGCGCCACGGTTGACCCCAGAATGGATGCCATCATCATATTGGACAGCAGGTTCACATAAGCGAGGCCGCCACGTACCGAACCAATCAGTGCCATCGCCAGCGCCATCAAACGCCGGGCGATCCCGCCTTCGTTCATACACTCACCGACCAGAATAAACAGCGGCAACGCCAGCAAGCCGTAGTTTTCCAGGCCGCCAAAAAACTGCTGGGGATAGGAGCTGAGCAGTACCAGGTTACCGCTGCTATAGATATAGAGCAGTGCTGTCATCGCCAACAGAAAGGCAATCGGTACACCAATAACCAACAGTATAAAAAAGCCGGAAATCACCATGGTTTTTCTCCTTTTACTGTCGTATCACCCGTTGCAGCAGAAGTACCTGTGAACGCAGCAGCGGTCGTACCTTGCGTATTGCCGGTCGACCTCAAAGCCTGCAGACTGGTGACCAGTCGAACCCCGAGGTGCAATGCGGAACCCATCGCAAACAGAGGCAGAACCAGCCAGAACCAGACCTTGCGAAGCCCCAGCGTCATCGTCGGTTCTTCATAGATAAAATTGAACGTCGTCGCAGAATAGGCAGCCAAATCGCCATCCATTTGCCACAGGGTCAGAGGGTCGAACCAGCGCCATAGCATCAGCAGCAACAGGCCGATAAACACCAGCAGGATGCAAGTCACCAGGACGTCCATCAGCCGTGCCAGGGGGGCTGGCAAACGCTCAACCAGCAAGGTCATGGCGATATTGGTGCCATTATGCAAACTGGCGGCACTGGCCAGAAAAGCCATCCATACCATCGCCAGTACTGCAGCTTCATCCACCCAGAACAACGCCTGACCAAGCGCCCGCGTAACAATATTGAGCAATAACAAACCCAGCACCAGAGTGAGCATCACACCGGCTGCCGCCAGCTCTAGCCGAGCCAGCCGGACACTCCATTTTGACAACATGATCAGTACTCCTGTTGGGTCAGTGTTAACGCCACGTGTCTTTGTGGCTGTTTCGACAACAGCAGTGGCAGCCAGGCTCGATGCCAGCGGATTCATTCCGGGTCTCCCCAGCTCAGGTAATCCCACATACGTTCAAAAATACGCCCGCTTCGGGTCGCTCGCTGGTGTGCTTCCGCCAGGCTCAACTCCCGCACCGCCTGCGCCATCGACAAGCAATCCAGCTCTACCCGGGCGGCATCATTGAGATACCAGGTTAATGAAACAGCCTCTTCGAGCGAGATGGCGGCCGTGACCACGCCGTTGCCACGCATCACAATGGCACTGCCGTCACCAAGCTGATCTGCCAGGGCATTGGCCGCCTCGTCAGACCGAATCAGTTGTGGGTCATCCCAGAGTTCCGGACAAGGGGCAAAGTAACTGCCCATACCGTGCAAGGCTCGAGGCGTTCGCCCCAATGCCGACAGCGACATCGCTGATGGCGGCATACTGCGAACCACGCCATTCACTTCCGGGCGGCGGCGATAAATTTCACGGTGGATACGGACTTCACCTAACACATGCTCAGGCAAATCACCGTCGATAGACACCACAGTGCCAGTATCCTGTGGCCCGATAGTGCCCAGCGGCTTGGGTGCGCACACCAGAAAATGTGTGGTACTGAGGCGAGTACTGCAATGGCCATAGGCGTGCACCAGACCATGGCGATCCAGTGCACGCGCCGCACGGCGAACCAGGATTTGGCTGGCAGCAGGCACAAGAATGCTCTCCTCCAGAGGGTGAGGATGTGTCGTCATAAATCAGATCTCGTGATCGGGGGCTGTGTGTGCCCGGCTTAACTCTTGAACTCAGGAATATCCGGCTTTGAACCCCACATGCAGAACCCGGACGGTTCCAGTGGAAACTGACGAGGCCGATGGGTCGCTTCATCAACCTCGGATACCCCGCAGGAATATTCATAGACCATGCCTTCCGGCCCCTCAAAGTAGAGGAAGCGGGCACCCGATGTCGGGTGACGACCTGGCCCAAACACTACTTTTACACCCTGCTCTTGCAAGAAGTACCAGGAGCGCATGATGTCATCGATACTATCAACCTGATGGTTAATATGCTGAACACCGGATCGATTGGTCGGAAACAAGGCCAACCGATGGTGAATGGCGTCCAGCCGTAACAGTGCCGATGGCCCGATCCAGTCACTCACCCGAGCATTAAAAACCTTGGTCCAGAACTGTTCATCACGGGCCGGATCTTTCGAACACAAACCGACATGACTAAAGCCGGTAATCCCGGCATCCCGTGAAGGGAAATAACGGCGGCCACTGGCATGAGGACGCCAAACCAGCTCGATTTTATTGCCGGTATGATCATGAAAGGTCAGAAAGGAATGGACATAACGCTGCTCACACTCGTCTTGCGTTCCAAACCGCACCAGCAAGCCATCCTGCTCCAGTTCCGCAGCGGCACAATCCAGTTGGCTGACGTCGCTGACTTCAAAACCGAGCGTATGATCGCCGGGGTCGCCTTCGAAATAACACAGCGTATGATCACGATCATCGGAGCGAAAGTAAGCACTGCCATGTTCCTGGCGCACCAGTTCGAGACCGACAATACGGGTGGCAAAATCGATTGCAGCGGGCAAATTACGGGTACCAAAACGGACGTAACGAACGTCGGTAATATCAGACATCGTCAAACTCCTGCTTATTTTTATTGTGTGTCGTGCACGGGTTTCAGCGCTGGGCAGAACCTGTGTTCACGTTATGGATTTAATGTATTACACCCTCCCTATTGCTGGTAATGAATAATAGGCTCCCCGCCATAACCAGAGTAACTATCTCCCTGAATTCAACCAGTAACGCCTGCCTGCTTATCGTCATCTCCATCCTGCGGTGTTATTCATAACGCCGGGCCGTTGCCCGCAGCTGATCGACCAGACGCAAGGCCGCATGCGACAGTGGTCGCTCTTTTACCTGGCTGATACCCACCGCCCCAAAGGATCTCGCCGGACTAATCGGAATAGCAGCCAACAGGCCAGTATCCAGATCGGTTTGGATCACCTGGGTAGGAAACGCGGCAATGTAATCGGTTTCCATAATCAGACGCCGGTTGGTAATCACCGAGATGGACTCACACGGCGCGGCAGGCAAATCCAGTCCGGCATCGTGGAAAGCACTTTCGACCATTTGTCGCAAGGTGGTATCAGCCAGCGGCATGATCCAGGGCCATTCCAACAAATCACTCAGAGCCACGGCAGGTCGGGACAACAGCGGGTGCTGCGGACAGACGGCAAAGGTAATATTCTCCTCGTACAAGGGCTCCACTTCGAGACCGTCACGAAAGCGGTAGGCAGGAATACGCCCGACGATCATTTCGATAGCACCTTGCTGAAGTTGGGGAATCAGGTGGTCGTAGGTGCCTTCAATTACTGTCACCCGGATGCCGGGATAGGCGCGGTAGAGGCTCGCCAGCGCCCGAGGTAAAAAATCCGCGCCGCCCGCTGGCAGCACCCCCACCACCACATGGCCACTCAGTCCCTCATTAAGATCATGAATTTCCTGAGCCACACGCTCCAGCTGGGAAAAAATAACCCGTACACGTTCGACCAGCATATCGCCCATCGGGGTCGTGTGACTGCCACGGCTGGTGCGGGTAAACAGCTCCACACCCAGGTCGGTTTCCAGCTCGCGCAGTATTTTGCTGACGGCTGGCTGACTAAGATTCAGGCTTTCCGACGCTCGCACCAGACTGGGACTTTCCGCCAGTGCCAGCACGGCGCGCAGCTGCTGCAGTTTGACCCGACGTATCCAACTGAAATTCTGCATGATATTTCCCCATCTCTCCCGGCTGTAATCTGTCCTCAACAAAGTGCCCAAACAAGGCAACCCAAGCAAGACAATTCAGGATAACGGTTCGTTTCCATGTTGCGGTTCTGGGTTGCGGTTCTGGGGTGCGTTGCTGGGTTTCGATCCCATATTCCATAGCGTGACCAGAAGAACCATCTTCAACGGGCATGCAGCAATAAAATAACCAGGCAATAACCAGGCGAAGGTAAACAAGGAGATAAAACGAGGGAAATCAGAGCTATTATGGCCAGTAAGCAGCTGGCCACAGCCAGCCCAGGAGCTAGCGAGATTAATACAACCGCGTTATTTCAACGCGGCTCAACCGGTACAAGAATGTCCACCAGCGCGTTTTCCGGCTCCACAAACGGCGGGAACTGGACCCGCTCAAACAGACAAATCCCTTCGCCCGGTTCATAACCGGACGCCGGTAGCCAGTCGTTGATCAGCCAGTTCAACGCCACCCCCAATCCGGCTTCCCCACCCTGAATCCGCACACGAGCGTACTCACCTGAACCCAGCAAATGTAATCGGAATCCATCCGGCAAGGTCGTGGCATACAACTCAGCCTTATGCGACTCCGGAATGCTGGCGGCAATACCAATATGCCAGTCACCTTCAACACCTGGCGCAGGGTAATACATCAGGTTAAACGTGCGACTGATGTCCGGGTGCAGATGCAAGAGCCGACGCTGTCCAATCAACTGGCGGATCGTGCCCGGCATTAATTCCAATGGGCCACGGTGATCCACCACCAGCAGGCTGAGTGATGGCAGTACCAGCAGATCCACCAGCCTGTCGGGGCGGATATAATTGGGGTCAAGCCAGTCCGAGGACTGGCTGATGACAACAGGTAGTGCAGTCGCCAGCGTCATTAAAACAGGCTCTTGAGCTTGTCTTTGGCTTTTGATTTCAGCTTGTCGGCTTCGTCATCTGCTTTGGCTTGTGCCTTGTCTTTGGCTTCCTGCTTCTGCTCGGCAACGTAGTCGTCCAGTTCGGCACGGGCCATGTCTTCCAGCTGGGCCAGCTTGTCCGTCAGGCTGCTATCTGCGGTGTTCAGAGCCTGCAGGTCGTCGGCATAGGGGCCAGCGTATTCGCTGATTTTGTCGTTTAATTTACTTTGCAGCTTGGCTTCCAGCTTGTCTTGCTGTTCGCGCAGACGCTGGTTAAAGGCGCTATTCAGCTGTTTGTCGATATCCGAACCAAACTCAAGTTTCGGACTGGTCAGCTCTCCGTTGGCGCGAGCATCGATGGTAAATTGCTTGATGCTGGCCAGTGCCCGTGTCAGCTCTTGGGCAAACACGGTATGTCCGGCACCACTGAACGCCGCTTGCCCAAACTGACCTTGCAGTCGGGAAGATAATTCATCCTTGCCCTTGCCGCTGGTGATCTGCGCCATCCCCTGCAATTGACCCATGGCTGATTCCAGCTGGGTATCACCCAACCCCAGGTTGACGCTGTCCAGCTGCCAGTCAGTCACATCCAGAGTCAGCGTATCGCGGCCGATGGCCTGACGATGATCCAGAATCATATTAAGTTTGAGGCCCTTGACCTTGTTGAGGCCGGCACCGTCAATATCGATCCGCGCCGGACGTCCCAGTACCGCTTGCTGGTGGGTCAGGTCGGTGCCGGTAATGGCCAGGTTACCGGCACTAGTCTCGGCACTGATGCCACTGTGGCGAAGCAGAAATTCTGGCCACGGGTTATTGGTCGGAAAATGGATATAACGGCCGTCAGGGCGCTGATATTCCGGTTCCGAGTCTTCGTCGTCACCGGAGGCGAGATAGGGTTTGATTTTTTCGTACCAATACAGCGCCTCGGTCGCCCACTCACCCGCCTGATTACCAAACAGCAAACCACTAAGATTGGCGGCACCCTGGGCGTTGAGCTGATATTTATCCCGAATGCTGGCAAGATCTTCACCCGGTGCGGCTTTCAGGTCTTTGAGTCGCTGGGTGATTTCAACCCGTGTTTCACCAATCAGATCCTTGGCGCTATTGACGGCTTTTTTATCGGCCTTGAACTGGTCGCGCAGAGCTTCCAGGCGTTTTTTACGCTGGTTAAAATCATCCAGTGAGGTGATTTTTTCCGTGGTGATGGCTTTGACCTCCACTTCATATTGCTTCAGGGCAGCTTCGTCCGGTACGTCTGCCAGAACAGTATCCAGCTGTTGCTGACGACGATCGAAGGTTTCTGTAAACGCCTTGCCTGCGGCTTCGGTCTTGAGTGATTCCCGTGCCAGTATTTCTTCTGCCGATGGCAGCTGGCTCACCAGCGCTTCAGTAATACCGGGTTCTTTATCCTGATCCTGGCCGCTGCCACTGGTGCCGGAATCGGCCTTTTTTTCCAATGCCCCGGATGTCGTCCGGGCGGTATTAAAACGCAGGGTGTTGACGCTCAGATCATCAATAATCCCTTTTCCCATCAATAACGGGCCGAGGTCGACGGTTGCAACAGCGGAGTCAAATTCCAGCAGGTTTTCCATCGGCTTGTCGGCGTTGGCAACCATCAGGTGCTGCAGCTCGAAGCCCAGCGGCGACAAGGTCAGAGATACATTATCAACACTGACCTTGGCACCGGCCGCCTTGCTGCCGACACTTTCGATGGCCATTTTGACCAGCGGCCCGGCTGCCAGTAAAAAAAATGCGGCCAACAGCGCCACGACAGCAGCAAAGCCTATCAGTCCAGACCAGCGAATCCATTTCAACATGTCCGTTACCCCGCCACTGACTGGTAGATGGAATAAAACTTCGACGCTTTCAGCGCCTGCACGATTTTGAGTTTGTTAACCCAGGCCATCACCTTGCTGCGGTACTGTTTGATCAATACCTGCATCACCGCAAACAGCGGGGCCATGCTCACCAGTGCAATAACAAATCCGCCCAGGGTGAGGGTGTGGTTAAAGCCCATCAGACGCCAGAAGTCGCTCTGGTAGAGTGACGTCCAGGTGTCAATCAGCGCCGGATTGGCCAGCAAACTCTCACCCAGCCGCACCGACAGCGGATCGATCAGCATGGCCAATAAAGAGAACAGCGCCAGGCCAAACAGGAAACTGGCGATATTGGTACGAATCAGTAACACCAGTAATAAAATCAGCAAATTATGCAGTCCCCAGAAGGGGGTCAGCGCTACAGGTAATGACAGACAAAGCGCCAGAGAAATTTGCCAGGGGGCGGTTTCTGAATTCAGAGCTTTCAGCAGATTGGCCAACATACTCAACATAAGCAGTTCCTTGCAGCATGTGCGGGTACAGATACAGGAAAGAGAGGTGCGCGTATTGCTGCGCCAATATAAAACCGGGCGGAGGATAAATCCACCGCCCGGTTCCGGGTTGCCTGTTGACAGGTATTTACAGGCTATAAGACATGTTACATACAGCACAGGATCAGGTGGTTTTCTTGTTACCACTCAGCCATTCGGTCAACTTGATCACCAGTACGTAAAAGACCGGTACAAAGAAGATCGCCAGGAAGGTGGCACTGAGCATGCCACCAATCACGCCGGTACCAATTGCCTGACGGCTCGCCGCTCCGGCACCCGTACTGATTGCCAGTGGCAATACCCCCAGTATGAATGCCATTGAGGTCATGATAATCGGACGTAAACGCAAGCGTGCTGCTTCTATCGCAGCGGCAACCAGCGGTTTTCCTTCTTCATGCAGCGCCTTGGCAAACTCCACAATCAGAATGGCGTTCTTGGCCGACAGACCAATGGTCGTCAGCAAGCCGACCTGGAAGTACACGTCATTGGCCAGATCCCGGCTGTACGTTGCCAGCAATGCACCCAACACCCCCAGAGGGACGACCAGAATGACCGCAAAGGGAACAGACCAGCTTTCGTACAGAGCCGCCAGGCAGAGGAACACCACCAGCAATGACAGCGCATACAGCATCGGAGCCTGCGACCCTGCCATACGCTCCTGATAGGACATGCCGGTCCATTCAATACCTACACCCGGAGGCAACTTGGCGACAATCTCTTCAATCGCTGCCATCGCGTCACCGGTACTCATACCCGGTGCCGACTCACCCTGAATATTGACTGCAGGCACGCCGTTGTAGCGTTCCAGACGCGGCGAGCCGTAGTCCCAGTGAGTGGTTGCGAATGAGCTGAAGGGTACCATTTCGCCTTTGTTATTACGGACGTACCACTTGTTCAGGTCACCCGGTAACATACGCGCCGGAGCATCTGCCTGGATGTAAACCTTTTTCACCCGGCCCCGATCCAGGAAGTCGTTAACATACGCCGACCCCCAGGCGGTGCTGAGCGTACTGTTCACATCACTGACGCTAAGCCCCAGGGTTTTAACTTTTTCATAGTCGATATCAATACGGAACACCGGCACATCTTCCATGCCATTCGGCCGTACACGTACCAAACGCGGATCTTGCGCCGCCATCCCCAGCAACATATTGCGGGCTTGAACCAGCTTGTCATGGCCAATATTGCCACGATCCTGCAGCATGACGTTGAAACCGGTTGCCGTACCCAATTCGATGATCGGCGGCAGGTTGATGGGATAAATCACCGCATCTTTCACCTGACTCAAGGCACCCCAGGCTCGACCAATAATGGCACCAACTGACTGATCCGGCGATTGACGCTCATCCCATGGTTTCAGACTGACAAACGCCAGGCCCTGGTTCTGGCCCTGGCCGGTGAAGCTGAAGCCGGAGACGGTAAACACGGAAGCAACCGAGGGTTCGTTCATGTAGTGCTCGGTAAGCTTATCCATCACTTCATAGTTGCGTTCCATCGTGGCACCAGCCGGTAGCATCGCCAGGTTCAGCAACACGCCCTGATCTTCTTCCGGCAGGAACGACGCTGGCAAACGCACATAAAGTACCGCCATAACCACCAGCAAGCCGCCATACACCAGCACCATACGAATCGGGCTACGCAGGGTTCTCGAAACGCCGCCTTCGTATTTATCCGTCGCCTTGCCGAACAAACGGTTAAACAGGCCAAAGAAACCGGATTCACCATGCCCATGTTTATGGGGTCGCAACAAGGTAGCGCACAATGCCGGGGTTAACGTCAGGGCCACAAACACCGACAACGCCATCGCCGATACAATGGTTAACGAAAACTGGCGATAAATAGCCCCGGTCGAGCCAGACATAAAGGCCATAGGGACAAATACCGCCGACAACACCAATGCAATACCGATCAGGGCATTGGTTATCTGCTGCATGGAGCGTTTGGTCGCTTCCTTCGGCGACAAGCCTTCTTCTTCCATCACCCGCTCGACGTTTTCGACCACCACAATGGCGTCATCCACCAACAAGCCAATGGCCAGCACCAGACCAAACATGGTCAGCGTATTAATGCTGTACCCCGCAATCGCCATGATGCCAAACGTACCCAGCAGTACTACAGGTACGGCAATGGTTGGAATCAGCGTGGCACGGAATTTCCCCAGAAACAGGAACATCACCAGGAACACCAGTACGATGGCTTCAACCAGGGTGTGAGCAACTTCCTCAATCGATAGTTTCACAAATGGCGTAGTGTCGTATGGGTAAACAATCTCCAGCCCCTGGGGGAAGAATGGTTCCAGTTCGGCCAGACGCTTGCGTACTGCTTCGGCGGTATCCAGTGCATTGGCACCACTGGCCAGCTGAATACCCAGACCGGTTGCCGGCTTGCCATTGTAGCGACTGTCGACAGAATAGCTTTCAGCCCCCAGCTCAACCCTGGCGATGTCTTTGACGCGTATCTGGGAGCCATCCTGATTCACCTTGATCAGAATATTTTCAAACTCTTCCACGCTTTCCATACGCGTCTGGGCAATGATAGAAGCATTCATCTGCTGGTTGGCAACAGCAGGCAAGCCACCCAGTTCACCGGCCGGAAACTGGCTATTCTGCTCGGATACCGCCTGGCGTACTTCCAGCGGAGTCAGACCATAAGCCGTCAGTTTTTCAGGCTGCAGCCAGATACGCATGGAGTACTGGGCACCAAAGACGGTGATGCCACCAACACCTTGAACCCGAGACAGCGGGTCTTTCAATTGGGCAATACCGTAGTCCGCCAGATCGCTTTTGGTCAGGGTTCCATCACTGGACACCAAACCAATCACCATCAGAAAGCCGGTACGGCCCTTGCTCACCGCAACACCCTGGCGCTGCACTTCTTCTGGCAACAGCGGTTCCGCTTGCGATAACTTGTTCTGCACCTGAACCTGGGCAATATCCGGATCCATACCCGCCGCAAACGTCAGCGTAATGGTCGCACGACCAGAACTGCTGCTGTTAGACGACATATACAGCAAGCCATCCAGCCCGGTCATATTCTGTTCAATCACCTGGGTAACACTGTCTTCCAGCGTCTGTGCCGAGGCACCAGGATAGGTTGCTTCAATACTGACCGACGGCGGCGCAATGGTCGGGTATTGCTGGATAGGCAGGTTCACCACTGCCAGTCCACCCGCCACCATAATCATGATGGCAAGTACCCAGGCAAAGATGGGCCTGTCGATAAAAAATCGGGCCATAATCCGCTACTCCTTATTGCTCTGCCGAGACATTAATGAGATGCGGGGCAACGGTTGCACCTGCTCGAATCTTCTGTAATCCGGCAACGACAACCTGTTCACCAACCTGCAAACCGGAACTGACCAGCCACTGATCGCCTACCGCACGGGTGACGACCACCGGACGCGGCTGTACCACATTGTCTGCTCCAACCACCATCACGGTTGTGGTGCTGTCTGGATTGCGGGATACCGCTTTTTGCGGCACCAAAATGGCATTTTCGACCCGATCGTGAGCGATATTGGCCCGTACAAACATGCCAGGTAATAACAATCCGTTCTTGTTATCGAACAGGGTACGAATGTTCACTGTGCCGGTACCCTGGTCAACGCCCACATCGGTAAACTGGATTTTGCCGGTTTCGCTATAGGTCGATCCATCCTGCAACGTCAAGGAGACGTCCAGTGACGATGCCGAAGACTTCATACCCATAATCTTGACGGCCGGGCTTTGAACGTCGACATAAATCGGAGAAATCTGGCGAATCACCGTCAATGCCCCTTCTTGCTGAGCAGAAACCAACGCGCCTTCGGTAATACTGGAGCGCGAAATCACACCGGAAATCGGAGCGGTAATTTTGGTATAACCCAGGTTGATTTCGGCACTGCGAACGGCCGCTTCAGCCAGTTTGATCTGCGCTTCGGACTGTTTCCAGCTTGCCTGTGAATCATCCACATCCTGGCGGCTGATGGCAGAAGTACGGGACAATTCCTTGTAGCGCTCTGCTTTCAGTCGTGCACTGTAAGCATTGGCTTCCGCCACCGCCAACTGCGCGCGCGCACTGGATAGTTCGGCTTCATAAAGAGTTGAGTCAATCTGGTAAAGCTTGTCACCCGCCTTGACCTTGGCACCTTCATTAAAAAAGCGCTTGAGAATAATACCGGTTACCTGGGGGCGTATTTCAGCGACCCGATAGGCAGTTACTCGCCCGGCCAAGGTATCGGCCAGTTCAAATGACTGTGGTGCAAGCTGAACGACGTCCACCCCGGTGGGTGGCATTTGCTTAGCCGCCGGTGCCGCCTGCTGCTCTTCTTCCTGACAGGCACTGAGGGTTAAAACCAATGCGGCCAAAAGCGGGAGTTTGAGGTAACCCGAACCTGCCTGATGTCTTCTCATACTGTCCTCTTGTATAAGCGAAACCGATGCTTGCCAGTGCTGGTTGATCATCCACAAGGCTCTGAATCAAGCCGGATGCGCAACCCAACCGCTGGTTAGCACAGATATATTTTCTGAATTGCGGCATTCTGGTGTAGCCCGGATGAAATGACTAGGGCATGCAAACGGAATGAATTGTTGGTATCAGAGCAATAGTTCTTGATAGCGACAATATTCTCATCCCGATTCACTCAGAGTAGCCCGGTTTAATGGCAATATTCCCTGATCTTGTCGCGATAGGTATTTTTTTTATCGCGCTTTTTAACGGCATAGTTGATATCAGAGGTAAGGGATTTACTCGTATTCCGGTAAAGACGGCGGTATTTTTCACAGCGCTGCTGCTGTAATGCCTTGCGTTTTTGCTCCGCCGCTACACGGGCTGCCCGGGCCGCTTTTGACGCGGATCCAGACGATGTCGAGCTGGAAGAGGAGGATGACAAACCCCGCTTGTGCTCCGGTGCACTGGTGTATTCCGATATGGGTTGCAGTTCAACCTTGCTGGCGTCAATACCTGCGCTGGGGGGCGGTTCATCAGAGAAATGCAGACGCCCATTGTCATCACGCCACTGATAGATTTCCGCCTGGGTGTTGCCGCCCCAAGCCAGCACAATCAACAGTAATAACGCCAGTGCCAGGTGATACAAAGACCACTGATAACCATCTTTATCTTTATCTGGCACCGGGCATTCGGTATCGGCTGATATACATTTGTTGTCTGGAGCCATCCTGGCCCTCCTTGCCGTTATAAAGCGGAAACATTCCTTATCCGTTCACGGATTCACACAACTGCTGACAAATGACTCACCAGCAACTGTACACTCTGCCGCCCGCGAAACTCATTCACATCCAGCTGATAAACCATATCCACCTGAGCAGCCGATGATGGCCACTGCCCGAGGTCGACATTAAAGCAAATCGCATCCAGTAATACACCGCCGCTCTCGGGCTGCACCAGCATTTTGAGATGTTTGTCACCGACAATTCGCTGTTGCAGCAAACGGAACCGGCCGCTAAAACCAGGGGGAGGAAATCCCTGCCCCCATGGCCCGGCCCAGCGTAACTGTTCCGCCAGCTCCAGAGTAAAATCAGTGGCTTCCAGCTCACCATCCACATCGGTACGTTCAGCCAGATCTTCTGCGCCGAGTAACTGCTGGCAAATATCGGCAAATGCCTGAACAAAGGTGTCAAAACCACCGGCTACCAGTGTCAGGCCCGCTGCCATGGCATGACCACCAAACTTGACCATCAACTGCGGATGGCGTTTGTGCAACAGATCCAGCGCGTCACGCATATGCAACCCGGCAATTGAACGCGCCGAGCCTTTTAATTCGCCCGTATCGGACAATGCAAAAGCAATCACCGGGCGATGAATTTTCTCTTTCACCCGCGACGCCAATATTCCGATCACACCCTGATGCCAGTCTCGGTGAAACAGACACACTCCGGCGGGGAACGCCTGACCCGTATCCAATACTGCCAGAAAACGCTCGGCATCAGCGGCCATCGCTGCTTCAATCTGGCGCCGGTCGCGATTCAGTTCATCCAGCTGCAGCGCCATTTGTAATGCCTGCGCCGGGTCATCACACAGCAAGCACTCAATACCCAACGCCATATCATCGAGACGCCCGGCAGCATTCAAGCGCGGGCCAACAGCGAAACCAAAATCGGCCGATACCACACGGGTCGAGGTTTTCCCTGCCACTTGTAACAACGCCTGAATACCCGCTACCGTGCGCCCGGCACGAATACGCCGCAAGCCCTGCTCAACCAGAATCCGGTTATTAAAATCCAGAGGCACCACATCGGCGACCGTTGCCAACGCCACCAGATCGAGTAACTCAACCAGGTTCGGCGCTGCGATCGCAGCCGAGGTAAAATAGCCGACTTCCAGCAACCGCGCCTTGAGTGCCAGCATCAGATAAAAAACAACCGTACACCCTGTCTCTTATACACATCTGACGCTGCCGACGAAGAGGATAGTGTAGAT
>OJIO01000026.1_pt1 | contig 119928 bp, 118 predicted proteins | sample 1595621 | NCBI WGS metagenome assembly OJIO01 (sample SAMN05416776, study PRJEB24817) | seawater metagenome | isolation source: Sea water | place: Canada:Atlantic | collected 2013-07 | reverse complement strand
GAGAGCAACAGGCGGTAGAGACGGCTCGAAATTAGGCTTTTCTACAGCCTCGTTAAACGGCGAACGAGATGGCGGCGCCAAGCTTTGGGCCTTCTCAGCTCAATCTTCTGAAGTGGAATCGCTTGCGCCCGGGCGAAGTTGGCGCTGAACGCCGAGTAAAAAGTTACGCAGCACCTGATCTTTACACTCGCGATAATTCTTGTGAGTTGGCTTGCGGAAAAAGGCGCTTAACTCATGATTACTAATGCGGAAACCAGCCAGCTCAAATATCGCCAAAATATCGTCAGCTTTTAAATTGAGCGCGATGCGCAGCTTCTGGAACACCATATTATTGTTCAGCTGCGCTTCTGGCGCAGGCGGCGGGCCTTCGCGCTTGCCACGCTTGTAGCTAATGAAGCCGTTCAAAAACGCCGCTAGTTCTTTATTCTTCATGGTGACAAAGGCGTCGTCTTCATCCTTTTTCAGCCAAGCCGTGACTTGCTCTTGAGCCACGCTCACCTCTGCCAAGGCGAAAATATCCACGATGGTGTTGTCTTTCAAATCGAAGGCGTAACGTATGCGGCGGAAAATATCGTTATTCGTCAAAATCGTATCCCTAGTCTTAGGCAAACCCAGCACAAGCAGGCATTATGTGCGTGTATGTAGTTTTAATTGATCATTAAGATCAGTAGTTTGAACACTAACCGTTCGTCAGCTTCTCAAGCAGTTCATCAATTTCCATTTTAAGCTCGCCGTCTTCAATCTTATTGGCAGTGACTTGGGCCTTTTTAAGATTGTTGATCGCCGCGTCGGTCTGGCCCAGCTCAACCTGCAGCTTCGCCATGGAAAAGGCGATGGACGACATGTGGTCTTTCGAGTTTACTGCAACGGCTTTCTCAAAGGCTTTTTCGTAAACGGCCAGCGCCTCATCGAGCTCTTCCGTAAAGTCAGCCAGCGTTTCCCACTGTTCTGGATGATCCTTATCGCTGTTCTCGTTTTCGGTGCAGATCGCTTCCAACTGCGCATAGAGCGCATCGAAAGCCTCTCTATCCTCTTTATCGGCAGCCTTCATGAGTTTTTCAGCGAGTTCGTAAACCGCTTTGTATATTTTGGTGTTAATCATGAACGACTACCCTTTTCTTTAGTAAAACCTGTCACAAGCAAAAACCTGCTAACTATGAACGTTCGCCAAGCAGCCACGCCATTGTGGCTGCTTGGCATTGTACCCTTTGCAGGTAGTTCGACGGGTGTTCATTTTTCGGTTTTTGTAGCAAGACCATACCGTTGACCGCTATTAACAGTAATGCTCCATGATGAACTCAGGGTGGCCGGTTTGTTCGTCAATCTGCTCATTTAATGCAATAAAGCCATGCTTCTTATAAAAACGGATGCTGGGGGCATTTTGGCTATAAACACTAAGCTGCAAGCACGACCGTCTGCTTTTGGCGTCGTCCATCAACGCTGACCCTATTCCTTGCCCTTGCAGGCTTGGCGACACAAAAACGGCGGCCAGCGTATTGCCATAAAGGCAATAAAACCCTGCGATCTGCTCATCAACTTCATAGACAAAGGTCTCCGATGCAGGGATATACAGCTCGCGCATTTCGCTAACTTTTGACTGCCAAAATGTTGATCCAACAAAAGAGTGAGCTTTAATCGATGCTGAAAGCCAGATATCCAAAATGTGGTCTATATCCGCCTCTCGATATTCTCGAATCATCTAGATGTTCCTAATGAGGGTCATCGTCGCCAAAGGCGTAACTGAGAAGCTGCCTAGCCTTAGAAGTGGTTTGCACCGGCACCAGGGCAGCTTCATCGAATAAGGCGGTACATTGCCTTCCGTAGGGTTAATCTTTTGCTTCCAGCAGGTGAAGTGGCTGCTTTCAGCCACTACCGAAATAAAAACGGGATATTAACAGATTATTCAAAAATATTTTGAAGTGCGGAAAATCTAAATGTACGGCTGGCCAGCCCCCGTTGGGTGCTGGCCAGCATCTCAATGGCTATCTTGATTTAAATTCCGCTCCGCCGGGATATCACTCAGATACTCGACAAACTCCACCTCAAAACCGGCCGGATCGACAAAATAAACATTTTTGCGGAATGGCTCCGTCGCGCCGGGTTTGGCGATGGCATAGCCCGCGTTATTTAACCGGGCAACCACGGCATCCAGGTTATCGGTCACATAAGCAAAATGGGCCAGCCCAACGCTGTGGCCCTTCAGGTCGCGGTTGACCCCTTCGCCGTGATCGCTTAACGCCAAGTAATGCTCATCGTCACCAAAATGCACCCATTTGCGGGGTTTGCCATACCACTCGCCATCGCCTTCATCGCGCACCCGCCAATGCGGGAATACGGCGCGGTAAAAATTCAGCATGGCATCCATATCGTCAACGACCAGATTCACGTGTTCCAAGTACATCAGTGTCTCCTTGCATTAAGTGAAATAGCAGGATAAAACCTCAACTTAACTTGAGGTAAAGCTGTTTTTGGAAAAAATGATCACAGCAATTCAGGAGAGCGTGATGGCAGAAACAATTTGGAGTGTTGGCAAGGTGGCCAAGCGCTGCGGCATCAACGTCAGCACCCTGCGCTTTTACGAGCAGCAAGGCCTTATTCAAAGCTGGCGCAATGCAGGCAACCAGCGCCGCTATAAGCCAGAAGTGCTTAGGCGTATTTCGGTGATCAAGGCCGCACAGAAAGTGGGCGTCAGCCTAGAAGAGATCAAACGAGCTTTTGAATCACTGCCCAATAACCGCACGCCGACGGTGGAAGATTGGCAACAACTCTCAAAAAATTGGCAACAGATGCTGGATGGCCGGATTGCTTATCTGCAAAAGCTGCGCGATAACCTGGCAGGCTGTATTGGCTGTGGTTGCCTGAGCATGACCAACTGCCCGCTCTATAATCCGGATGACAAGCTGGCGGCATTGGGCAGCGGCCCTGTCCTGCTGGATCAGGCCGAGTACCGGGCCAAGGTGGATCGATAGACCATCTAAGGATGGGATTTTATCGCCTCAATCAGCCTCCGCTTCAGCGGTCGGCTGCTTTTACTTTATACTGCATCCTTATTTATTTTTGAAAAACCTTACGACACTCTGTCAGGGCGGCTTATGCCATTTGCAAAACTAGGATTATCCTCTCCTCTTGTTCAAGCGATTACTGAACTAGGATACCAAACGCCAACGCCCATTCAGGAACAAGCGATCCCTGCCATTCTTTCGGGTAACGACTTAATCGCCACTGCCCAAACAGGCACAGGCAAAACCGCTGCCTTTGTTCTGCCTCTATTAGAACGATTCAGCAACGCGGGGACGTTACGCGGCAAACGCATACGTGCGCTGATTCTCGTGCCGACCCGTGAGTTAGCGGTTCAGGTCGAAGCCAGTGTGGCGCAATACGCTAAGCACACGCAGTTAACCTCAATGGCGATGTATGGCGGTGTGGATACCGCAGCGCAAAAAGAACGCCTGATTAAAGGGGTGGATATTCTGGTCGCCACGCCGGGCAGATTGCTTGATATGGCCCATCAGCGTGCGCTGCACTTTGATGAACTGAAAGTCATGGTATTGGACGAAGCGGACAGAATGGTCGACATGGGGTTTGTCGACGATATCCATAAAATCATCGAACGCCTGCCTGAACACCGTCAGAACCTACTGTTTTCGGCGACCATCACCGACGACGTACGGGCGCTGGCCTACGATTTTTCCGATAGCAAGATGACCGATCTCGCGGCTGAAATATCGATTACTCCCAACGTCCGCGCCGCCGCTAATATCCAACAATGGCTCATCACCGTCGATAAAGACACGAAATCCGCCTTGTTGAGCCACTTGATCAACGATCAACAGTGGGATCAGGCGCTTATCTTTACCGAGAAAAAACACAATGCGGCCAAGCTGGTTACCCAGCTGGAAAAACGCGGCATCACAGCGGATTCCATTCATGGCGATCGAAGCCAAGCAATGCGCGAAAAGATTTTGGCCCAGTTCAAATCTGGAGAACTAAAGTACTTGGTGGCCACGGGGGTTGCCGCGCGCGGTTTGGATATTGATGAACTGAGTCGTGTGGTGAATTACGATTTACCTTTTCAGCCAGAAGAGTACATCCACCGCATTGGCCGAACCGGCCGCGCGGGCGCCTCTGGTGAAGCCATCTCGTTGGTAGACATGAGTGACTTTAAAAACCTTTGTGCCATTGAAAGGCGCTTAAAAAGCATTATTGAGCGCAAAGAGATTGCTGGCTTTCCAGTTCGAAAAGCAGTACCAGAATCAAACTTGAATTACAGAAAATAAAGTAATCGTTAAAACGTACCCAAGAAGCTCACCTTTTAAAAGGGTGGGCTTCTTTATTATCTATATTTCAAGAATCCGGTAAAAATCCATCTAATAGCTCGGCATTAGCGGGATATTTATCCAACAACGCAAGCAACTTCTGCGCGCCTTCTACTGGCTTAAGCGCTGTCAAACCTCTACGTAATGTCCTTACCTTTTCGATATCTTTTGCATCAATTAAAAGCTCTTCGCGGCGGGTACTGCTTTTAGCAATATCGATCGCAGGGAAAATCCGTTGATTGGCTACATCCCGGGATAACACCAGTTCCATATTGCCCGTGCCCTTGAACTCCTCGAAAATCACCTGATCCATACGGCTTCCGGTATCCACCAGCACGGTGGCCAGAATAGTGAGCGATCCGCCGTTCTCGATCTTTCGCGCAGCGCCAAACAGTTTTCGCGGTATTTCCATCGCTCGGGAATCCAACCCACCCGACATAGTACGGCCATTGCCTCGCTGTTCGGCATTATGAACGCGCGAGAGTCTGGTAAGAGAATCGATCACAATCATCACATTATGACCTTCACCTGCTTGCTTACGCGCCGTCTCAAGGAGCTTATCGGCCATACGCACATGGTGTGTGTAGCTTTCGTCTGAAGACGATGCATGGACTTCTGCCGACACACTGCGCTTAAAATCGGTCACTTCTTCCGGGCGCTCATCAATTAGCAAGGCATACAGCTTTATGTCAGGATGAGCTTCTGCCACGGCCTGACAGATGTGTTTTAACATCGTCGTTTTGCCAGAGCCTGGCGGCGCCACAATCAACCCACGCTGCCCCATCCCAATGGGCGTAATCAAATCCATCGCTCGCACAGTACGCTGCTTAGAACCAGGCTCTAAAACAATGCGTGGAGAAGGATGAATAGCAACGCCATTTAAAAAACGTTTTTCGGGATCATTAGGGAATTGATCTTCAACGTCGTCGGCGGGCTTGGCATCTGTCTCTCTTTTCACCTTCAAACCTAGTGTTTTTCTCGTCATAATATTGATGGATCGCCTTGAATAAACTGAATTTATAGAAATAACTGCATCATAGGTCAGCAGACTGGTCGCATCGTTGCGGTACTTGGCATGCAAAACGGATAAGCCTAACTTGTGCTCAACCAGATAATACACCGCGTGCTCAAAGGTACCGGGTTGGAACTGGTCTAGGTAGGTGATCACTACCAAAACATAGCCGTCTTCGGAGTTTTTCTAAAGCCTCAACGCTAAGTGCAGCTGCATATTGGTTGGTGTGGAATTTTGTGTAATATGGCGAAGCCATACACAAAATTAAGCACCAACCACTATGTCAGCGGGTAGGCATTGTTATATTTCGCTATATTTTTTTAAAAATATTTTCAAATGTATCGTTATCATTGTAACCGTCGACCGTATAGCCAGACAACATTTCCCATAAAAACCTTAAAAAGCGATTATAACCTAGATAATCACCTTCTCGCACACCCTTTAAATTAATCGACATTGTTTTTAATCTATGTAGAAACGAAACCACCTCATCGTTTTGAATATCAATATTTACCAACAACAAAATTATTGATTCTTTTAAGGATTCAAACTCTAGTAGAATTTCGGTCAACGCCTTACTATCTAGGTTATTTGAAAAAACATACCATCTGTTCTTGTTATCGCCGACTTTAGTATAAAAATACCTCTTAAACTCTTTGACATCTGTTAGCTCATCTATAAGCCCTACCGAATATGGCTCTGAACTATTGTGCAAAATATGTTGTATAATTTGTCTTCTGAATTCTCTATACTCAGAAATGAAGTTTTTCTTAATTCTTTTCTTCTTGAAATACTCTGGTAGAAAAACCACTAAGAAGTAAAACCAAATACTAACCAGCATGCCACATGAAAGGTTAAACACAATATCATTTCCGAGGATAAACTGGCTAAAAAAAGCCCCATATTCATTTGATAAAATGACGTCATTACTAGATTTAACTATAAGAAAAACACTTAACCCGCCAACAATTAACAATAAGTAATTAATGTACTTCACTTAACCTCCATTTGAGAAATAACGCCGCTTTTTGAGAAAATTTTGTAGCGCAGCGAAAAAATTGTCCAACAACAACGTATTGTTATGCCTTTGCTCGCTTATCACAGCGCTCTAAACGTTTATCCCAGTCACCAGCCCAGCCTTGAGATTTAGCTTTTTCACATAAAGAAATCGCTTCATCGTAGCGTTTTTGCTTTTCTAAGATGATTGCTAACTGGGAGTAACCTTTATGTGCAGGCAAATTACCATCATATTTTTGTTTGAATGCTGTAGCTGCTGCCGGTGCATTTGCAATTTGTTGTTCGCAGGATTGGATTGCAAGTTCAAGACCATTTGGGCGTAAATCTCGATCTTTATAGAAAACTTCTAATTTAGTGCTATAGAAAAAATGCACATCTAAAGACTCTGAGCTTTTATCGATAAAAGTTTCAGCTTTAGAAATTAACTTATAGGCGATATGTCTTAGTTCTGGCTTATTGAACCAGCCAATAAGGCCCCAGAAGAAGTGTAGCTGTGTTTGGCTGCTGTTGTATATTTCACCCTCAATTATCGAATTTTCACTACCCATCGGAGAGTAAATATTTAGAATGATTTCACGCTCTTCATCGCTCAACTCATTCAACCACCAACCTTCTAATTTTAAATACTTGATAATTCCATTCACTTTTGGCTTTTTCTTGAATAAATCGAGAATGCTCATTTTTTAATCCCTAGAGGCATGACACCCAACTCAGCGGACAAATCGAGCGCAGCGAAATTTGATCCGCTGCAGTTGTTTTTTACCTGCTTTTAAGTGCAGACTCAATTTTCAAATGAAGCTTCATGTGTTATGTGGAATCACTTTTTCTACAAGCTGCCTGCTATGAAGCTAACAATGGTTAAACTGCTTGTTCTGAAATTGAATAACGCTCTGCAATATTTAACATTCTTATCACGCACGCCGAATTACCCTAACCATCTGATATCTAATAGAATTAAAAATAGTTTTTCAGTATATCCAAAATTCGCGTGCACACTCGTTTTGCCGATCTAACATACTCTATTCATAAAATTGGCTTAGGTCACGTGACTTTGCAGAAAAATTGAGCTGGAGCAGGCTTTGGGCAGCTGACGCTGCCTTCGCGGGTGCCTTTTGGCTCGTTCCTCGCCAAGCGTTACTCCGTGCTACGAGATAGCGAGATTGATTATGTGGCTGAGTTTTCGCGAGCTAAATCTCCCTCCCCAGTGGCGGGGCTGTGAGAAGCGCTGTGGCTTAGGCTTTGAGAACGTAACAGAGGATTTCAACAACCTGATCGGTAGTTGGTGCACCGTTTATTGCCACTCAAGCTTGAGGTCTTTATGTGACTGGGCGCAGTCGCGCAAATAGAGATTGATCAAGCTTTGGTACGGTAGATCTTTTTCTTCTGCCAGGTTCTTGAAATACGCGATGGTATCTTCATCCAGCCGGATCGTGACCTGCTTTTTTAGCTTCTTGGCGTATGGGTTTTTGACTGACTCTGAAAAATCGTAATGGTCACGCATGTCTGTACCCTTCGTAAGTTCTTCGCTCTCGTTTATCCGCCTTGCGCGCTGAGATAATTCGGATTGTTTCGCCGTCTCTCACGCAGTGGCACACCACCAATAAACGGGAATGAATGCTCGTTCCAAGGAGTATGAACCGATCCTCCTCTTCAGAATGATCGGGATCCGATATGAGGCGGCCAAATTCGTCCGTGAAGGCCGTTTTTGCCTCTTTAAAAGAAACGCCATGCTTCTTGCGATTGGCGGCATCCTTACTTGGATCCCAATCAAAGGTAAGGTAGCTCATGCATTATATTGTAGTTACGTTGTAGGTATTATCAAGGCACTGGGAGTTGTTGCTTCTCGATGCGAAGCTTTCGCGAGCTGAAGCTCCCTCCCACAAAGGACTACCCTGCACCTTTCACCCCTCACTAATTATCCCCTAACCCCTTAAAGCTCAATCCCCTTCTGGGCTTTGATACCTTGATCTTTAAAAGCATGCTTAACCACTTTCATTTCAGTGACAGTGTCGGCGAGGTCGATGAGCTGTTGCGGGGCATAGCGGCCGGTGACGACGGCGTGCTGCATTGCTGGGCGGGCTTGAAGGTCGTCGAGGACTTGGTCTAGGTCTAGGTACTCGTAGCGCAGGGCGATATTGAGTTCGTCTAGCAGTACCAAGTGGTAACTTTCGTCTTGCAGCATACGCTTGGCTTCTGCCCAGGCGGCGTTGGCAGCTTCAACATCCCGCTCGCGGTCTTGGGTGTCCCAGGTGTAGCCCTGCCCCATGACGTGGTAATCCACGTTGGGCAGGTTACGGAAGAACGCTTCTTCGCCGGTGCTAAACGCGCCTTTAATAAACTGTACCACGCCGACTTTCATACCGTGGCCCAGGGCGCGGGCGAGCATGCCAAAACCTGAGCTGCTTTTACCTTTACCGGGGCCGGTGAGCACTAGCAGCACGCCCTGCTCTTTATCGGCGCGGGCGATGCGCTCGTTCATGATTTTCTGCTTGGCCGCCATGCGCTGGGCATGGCGTTCGGGGGTTTTGGCATTCTCGCGCATGGGGCATCCTCTTTATTAAAGCGCTTTATTAAGCTTTTGAAGCTCAGGCTTTTAGTACGTAGCGCAACGTCTCAACTACCTGATCGGTCGTGGTGCACCAGGCTTGGGCTTGCGCGTCGACTTCTTTCAGCGGGTGAACGATGTCTTCGCTGTGCAGGGTGATGTAGGGCTTGGCCAAGGCGGCGCAGTAGCCAGCATCGAAGGCGGCGTTCCACTGCTTGTACTGATCGCCAAAACGAACGACAACGAGGTCGGCCTGCTCGATCATGGTGCGGGTACGAATGGCATTGACCTTGGATGACTGGTGATCACGCCAGAAGCCATTCTCCGGTTTACCCAGGTGGTCACCGGCGGCATCAGAGGCGGCGTGGTCGGTTACCGGTGCGGTGAACACGATATCCAGACCCGCCGCGTCAGCGCCGCGCTGAATCTCTTCGCGCCAATCAGTGTGAATCTCGCCGGAAAGGTAGACGTAAAAGCTCATGATGTTCTCCTGCTTCATTGAGTTCAGGTGTGAAAGGCACACAGCATAGCGCAGTTCAATTTTATGGAAAAATCTTCCACAACCTTCGTTAACCGTTATTGATGCTAATCGGCTGCCCGGTAAAAATGTCCGCGACCAGCTTGGGCGCAGAGGGGAAGTAGCCGTGGAAATAGCTCGCAACCAGCCCACCTTCACGATAAATCGGCTCGGCTTCGCTTCCGGCGAGTTTGCGGGTGCGTGCCAGCGGCGTCATGGTGGTTTCAAGTAGTGAGTGGTGATAGGTATGACCACGCAGCTCGCCTGCCCCGGCGTGCAGGCTTTGCAGCCCCAGCGCGGTGAGTTTACCGGCCATTTTCGCGGTGCCGTTAAGCAGCCCAAGCATCGCGTGGCTTTCGCCCTCGCCATCCACCAATTGCTCAACGCAGGCCATTAGGCCGCCGCACTCTGCGAGTATCGGTTTGCCCGCGCGGTGATGGGCGCGAATCGCCTCGAACATACTGTGGTTGGCACTCAAACGAGCGGCGTTAAGCTCGGGATAGCCACCCGGCAACCAGAGCGCGTCACACTCGGGTAACTGGTGATCAGTCAGCGGTGAAAAGAAGCTGACCTCTGCGCCCATGGCGCGCAGCACGTCGACATTGGCGCGGTAGATAAACGCAAAGGCGTCGTCTCGGGCAATCGCAATGCGCACACCACTAAGGTAATCCGGCACCGGCGCTGGCGACTCTGCGCTAAGAGTGACCAGCTTGGGCAACCGGCCTAAGCCCGCCTCTTTCAACACCTCAGCGGCGGCATCCAGCTGCGCATCCAGACCGCTTAATTCACTGGCCTGCACCAAGCCCAAATGGCGATCGGGAATCTTCATTGCCTCATTGCGGGGAATAGCCCCCAGCAGCGCAATGCCTTCCGGCATGCTGTCGGCAAGTAGCTTACCGTGGCCGGAGCTGCCGACGCGGTTAGCGATCACTTCATGAATAGCCAAGTCGGGATGGTAGTTAGCCAAGCCCTGCGCCACCGCGCCAAAGGTTTGTGCCATGCCCCAGGCATCAATCACCGGCAGCGCGGGGATGCCTGCTATGATTGCCAAGTCGGCGCTGGAGGGCGAGCCATCAAACAGCCCCATGGAGCCTTCCACCAGAATCACATCGGCTTCCTGGGCGGCTTCGGCTAAGCGCCAGCGGCACTCCTCTTCGCCGGTCATCCAGGGGTGAAGCTGATACACCGGCTGGCCAGAGGCCACTTCCTGAATCATAGGGTCAAGGTAATCGGGGCCGTGCTTAAAGACCCGCACGGTAAGCCCGGCGTTGCGATGCAGCCGTGCCAGCGCCGCGGTGACCATTGATTTCCCCTGGCCGGAGCCGGGTGCGCTGATTAACGCTGCGTGTGCTTTGCCCTGAAACATAACGCTCCTTTTAACGGTTGATGGTTAAGCCTTTTTCATGCGATCAGGGCTGAGTGTCGGCGGGTCGAACCTTTCTTTGCTAAAGTGAAGGTCTTCGTTTAATTATATGTTCCGCTTCGTTTCACCAACCGGGGTTACCGCATGCGTATTCTGTTTACTGGCGGCAGTGGCAAAGCTGGCCGCCATGCCACTGCTTATCTTCGCGATCAAGGTCACCGCGTTACCAATCTGGATTGGGTGACGTCTGACGTGCCCGGCATCACCACCCTGAAAACCGACCTGTCCGATGCAGGCCAAGTGTTCAATGCCTGCCATGCTTATGCCGGATTCGACGAGCTTGAGCCGGGCACCGGCGTGCCGCGTTACGATGCCATTGTGCATTTCGCCGCTATTCCTGCCATCCTGCACCGGCCGGATAACGAGACTTACCGCATCAATACGCTAAGCACTTACAACGTGCTGGATGCCGCCACCAAGCTGGGCATTCCCAAGGTAATCTTCGCTTCCAGCGAGACCACCTACGGGGTCTGCTTTGCCGATGGCGAGAAGAAACCGGACTACCTTCCCATCGATGAAGAACACCCCACCGTGCCGGAAGATAGCTACGCGATGAGCAAAGTGGTCAACGAGGTGACCGCCCGCTCCTTCCAGGCGCGTTCAGGCATCGACATCTACGGTCTGCGCATCAACAACGTAATAGAGCCCCACGAGTACCGCCAGGATTTTCCGGCCTACCTGGAAGACCCCGCCCTGCGTCGCCGCAACATTTTCGCTTACATCGACGCCCGCGACCTGGGCCAGATGGTCGACTGTTGCCTGAAAACGGATGGCCTTGGTTACCAAGTGTTCAACGTCGCCAATCACGATCTCTCGGTGGGCTTGACCAATGCTCAAGTGATCGAGCGCTTCTACGCAGGCGTGTCCATCAAGCGCGAAATGGGCGAATTCGAGACCTTCTATAGTATCGAAAAGGCCCGCCGGTTGGTCGGTTTCGAACCTCGTCACACGTGGCGGGATGAGCTGGCGCCCTAAGCTAGGCCTTAATCGGCACGAACACCGGCGCGCCATCCACCTCTACCACCGCTAGCTTTTGGCGGTAGAGGCTTTCCAGCGCGCTGGGCACCAGCATGGTTTCTCTTGGGCCCCAGCAAGCCTCCCCGTTGGGGTACATCAACAGCACGTGGTCGCACCAGCGGGCAGCCAGGTTCAGGTCGTGCAAGCACATCATGACGGCGCGTCCTTCGGCGGCCTGCTCCGCCATTAGTGCCATCACGGCACTCTGATGATGAAGATCCAGATGATTGGTCGGCTCGTCTGCCAGCCATACGTCGGGGGCCTGGGTCAGCAGGGTGGCAATGGCCACCCGCTGGCGTTCGCCGCCTGAAAGCGTGCTGACCAGCCGCTCACGTAGATGCGCCACATCCAGGCGTGCAAGGGCAGCCTCGGCGCGGGCATAGTCATCAGCCCCCTCCATTTGCCAGGGCGAAAGATAGGGGTGCCGGCCAATCAGCGCGGTTTCCAACACCGAGGCGGGAAAGCCATCCTGACGGTCTTGAAACACCAACCCCAGGCGCTGGGCCACATGGCGGCGACGTAGTTTGCCAAGCGCCCTCCCCATCAACCTTACCTCGCCTGAGCGTGGGGCTTGTAGCCCCGCCAGGGTGTGCATCAGCGTGGTTTTACCCGCCCCGTTGGGGCCTAGCACGCCCCAGCTCTGCCCAGGTTCAACGGTCAGGTTGAGCGGCGTTCCGCCTTCGCGCCCTGGCACATCGATAACAAGGTCGTGCGTCGAAAGAGTGCCCATCAGCGGCTCCGGTAAAGCAGGAACAGGAAGGTGGGCACGCCCAGCAGCGCGGTGATGACCCCCACGGGCAACTGCTCTGGGGCAATCATGGTGCGCGCCAGGGTATCGGCCAGCACCAACAGCGTGCCGCCCGCCAGTGCGCAGGCGGGCAGTATCAGCCGCTGATCGTTGCCTAACAGCAATCGCAGCATATGAGGCACCACTAAACCGACAAAACCAATGCTGCCTGCGGTGGTGACGGCCGCCGCCGTCAGCAAGCTGGCGGTAATGTAGATACACCACTCCAGCGGTCGAACCGCCACGCCCAGTGCGGCGGCCTGCTGTGGCCCTCGGGCCAATACATTGAGGCTACGCCCCAGCGGAATCAGTACCACGCAGGTGGCCAGTAACAGCAGTAACGGCGGCCACGGTGTCCGCGCGTAGGAGAGATCGCCCATTAGCCAGTAAAGCATGCCCGGTAGGCGCTCGGCGGGGCTCAACGCCAACATTAGCGTTATCACCGCGCCCCACCCCGCCGCGACCACCACACCAGTGAGCAGCAGCCGCGAAGGCGTCCAACCGCCGCTGCCGTGGGCCAAGCCGAAAACTAAAAACGTCGAAACTAGCGCGCCGCCAAAAGCTGAACCCGAAATCGCCAGCCCGCCTAGGCCACCGAGCATAGCGGCCAGTGCACCAATCGAGGCGCCGCCAGAAAGCCCCAGTACATAGGGGTCTGCCAAGGGATTACGTAGCAGCACCTGCATAAGCGCACCCGCTACCGCCAACAACCCACCCACGGCAAACGCCGAAAGCGCCCGAGGCAGGCGCAGCTCCATCACCATGGTGCGCGCCAGGGCATCACCTTTGCCTTGGGTCACTTCCCAAATCTGCGCAGGAGAAATTTGTGCACTACCAACGCCCAGGGCGATAACCAAGGCACCCAGCGCGGCCATTAGCAGTAAGCCAAGCGGAAGCCCCAGGCGCGTCAGCATCAAGCGCCCCGGCGTTTTTGGCGGGCGGTATCCAACTTATCACAAAGGACACGGGTGCCCTCCATCAGCCGTGGGGTTGGACGCTGAATCAGCGAGGGGGGTACAAAGAACAGATTGCCTTGCGCCACCGCCATCAAGTTGGCGTACTGCTCCCAGTGAGTCAGCCAGTGGCGGTTCTCTTCCCCCATGCCACCGGCCACAATCGCTTCGGGATTGGCGGCCAACACGGCTTCATCATCAATGCGCGGCACCAAGCGCGCCTGATCGCCAAATACGTTGTCACCGCCACAAATCTCAATCACCTGACCGATCAGGTGTTCGCTATTCACGCTCATCAGCGGCTCATCCCACACCTGATAAAAGGTGGGTACCGGCTCGCGGTCTTGGTAGCGCTCTTCGAGCGCGCTCATGGTCGTGCGAAAATTATCGGCTACCGCTTGCCCGGCCGCTTCCGTTCCTGCCAGCCGTGCCAAGCGTTCGATGGCACTGGCCACGCCGTTCATATCACGGGGTTCGATATAGAACACCGGCATGCCCAAGGCTTCGAGGGTTTCAAGTTGCTCTGTCGGGTTCCCCGTCATCCAACCAATCACCAAATCGGGTGCCAGCCCCACCAGCTTTTCCAGATCAATGCGGGTATGGCTACCCACCGAGGCGACTTGCTTGGCTTCCGGCGGATAGTCACTGTAAGAAACCACGGCGACGACTTGATCCCCGGCACCTGCGGCGTAGGTCAGCTCGGTGGCCCCAGGCGAAAGCGTGGCAATGCGCTGGGCCGCATTGTGAAGACAGACCTCACGGTCACGGTCATCCACGGCACAGCGCGACTGATCGTTTGCCAATGCAGCCGTTGCCATGAAGAGCAGCGCGAGGCCCAAGGCCCCGCGCGCTAAGCCATGGTGACTATTGGCCAAAGTGAACACTCAAAAACCCTGCCCGGCCGGCGTTGATATAATCGGCACCATCAAATGAACGGGTGGTGATGTAGTCTTGATCCAGCGCATTTTCAACCGTCACACGCGCACTCCATAGCGGTGCAAATTGCCAGCCAGCTCTTAGATTAACAAGACCGTAGCCACTTAGGCGATCGTCATTCTGGGCGTCGCGGTAGCGGTGGTTTTGTGCTATCCAAGACCCTCCCAACGACCAGTCGCCAAGCTCACGGTCTATATCGAAACGTACGCTCTGCGTGGCACGGTTTTGCAAGCGATGGCCTGTCAACCGGTTTTCAGGGTCGGTATAGGTCAGTGCAGCGGCCAGGGTCCAGTCAGCTATTTCCACGCCGCTGGAAAGTTCAGCCCCGCGGATTCGTGACGTAGGCACATTGGACTGGATACCTTGCCCGGTGATCAAGTTATCGATATCGGTTTGGTAAAGCGCCACGTCCCAGAACCAGTGGGAGTATTGCCCGCGCACACCGACTTCCAACGTTTCGGAGGTTTCAGCTTCCAGGTCCGGATTACCGAAGCCTGGGTAGTAAAGCTGATTGTAGGTCGGCGCATTGAAAGCGGTGCCATAGTTGGCCCGTAGTGTGTGGTAGCTGTCCAGCTCGTAACCTACCCCTAGGCTGCCCGTTACTTCCTCCCCATAGGATTCGTTGTCGTCGAACCTCAGGCTGGCCTGCAAAATGACAGGAGAAAAATCCAGCAGCGCCTGTGAAAATACCGCCGCATTGCTACGACTGGTCTCATCGTAATCGACGCCGCTGTCGACCTTGTCTTGGCTGTATTCAGCCCCTGCCACCAGTTCATGGGCGCCGGATGTAAAGGTGTTTTCCCAGCGCGCGGTGTGCACTTTGGTGTTGAACACGGAATCACCCGAATCGGCAAAATTATCGCTCTCATCGCGTGACTCGCTTAACGTGATGCGGCTACGCCAATAGTCGGTGAGCGGCAGTTCGCCATATACCCCGGCCACTTGCTGAACAAAGTCGTTTTCGCCACCGTCGTATTCGTTGTTACCGCGGGCACGTAGCGCCAGCACCCCCATTTCGGCACCGGAATCGAAGGTGTGAGAAACCCGCGCCAGAGCAGACGTATTATCGTAACCCTTGTCATCACCGTCGCGGCGAATGGGCTGGCCGTCGGTAGCAAAATGGCTACCGGCGAAACTGTAACGGGTGCCGCCTTCTTGGCCGCTGATACCGGCGCTTAGGCGCTGGGTGTTAAAAGAACCACCGCCGACTGAAATACGGGGTTGTGGGCCCTCTTCTTCACCATTAGGCGTAAAGAGTTGGATGACACCCCCAATCGCATCGGCGCCGTAAAGGCTGCCGCGGGGGCCACGCACGATTTCAGCGCGGTCAAACATACGCGGATCGAGATACGACCAGGCAGCACCGCCGCTGGTGGCAGAACGTAAGCGAATCCCGTCGATTAACAGCACATTTTGGCTACTGCCCGTGCCGCGAATATAAACGCTGCTGTTTTTACCAAAGCTGCCATTCGAAGAGACATCCACGCCGGGCTGCCCACGGAAAAGATCGGTAATGCTTACCGGGTCTTGGCGGCGAAAAGTGGCTTCATCCAACACGGTGACTGAAGAGAGGCTTTCATTAGCGGTACGCGGGGCAAGTGCCGCGGTCACCACCACAGGGTTAAGGTCGGCATCAGCGGAAGTGGCGACAAGGTTCTGCTCGTTGGTCTGAGCATGCACGGCCAGCGGTAGCGCGGCCATGACAAACGCCGCCCGTTTGGCGGTGGTGTGGAAACGGTGGTTCATGTGAGATCCCTTGCTCGTCGTGCTCACCCGCACAACGCAGTTTTTTTGACCGAACGCAGGGCACAACAAGGGCGTCACCGTAGCATTGCGCTATGGTTCACTGCCCTGAGAGCGCCCACCGCGTCTCGGCATGTATCGGTTCGGCTGAACCGTTACTCTCGGGCCGGTCTCCGGGCTGACGAGCGAAAAGCGTCTCTAGCAAGAGCAGAGCCACGCTTTTCCGAACGACCACCTTCCCGTGCGTAAGCACAGTGGCGTTTTAGCCGTTCTTATCTCGATCACCGTTGCGGGGGCAGCGTTGGAATCACGCGAGGCGTTCACCAACTTCCCGTTTCACTAGCGGCTTTTCAGCCGCCAGCACCTAAGAGTGGGCGTAAACTAGCAACTTGCCAAAGGGAGGTCAATTGAAACAGGGGCTATTGGAGCGCCATCACCAGCCCATGGCGCACATACCACACATGGTCGGCCTGGGCGGTGGCGTCTTGGGTGAACCAGCCGTTGAGATCGCGCAGGCGACGCTGTGCTGGCTGCATGGGCACAATGCCACGGCCGACTTCAGTGGCAATCATGATCAATGCCGCGTTTAGCTCATCGGCACGCTGGCAGAGCGTAGCCATATCGCGTTGCCACTGCTGGCGCAGGGCATCGTTATCGTCACGCTCAAGGGCAGCGCCAAGCCACTCAAGCACACCGGTAATCACCAGCGGCGTATTAGCGGCTAGCCCCTGCTGGCTATCGATGAGAGGTTGCCCCGCCTCCAGCCGGTGCCAGTTTGCCGAGGGAAAGCGTGACGTTACGGCGTTGCGTTTGCCAGCGCAGGCACCGCCGATGAAGAGCTGCATTGCCATTTCCCTTTTCCTTGCTCGTCTGTCTGATAAATAAGCTGCCAGCGCCTGCCCTGGGCTTGAAGCACCGTGTCGTCCCAGAAATGGATCGTTTCAAAACGTCGGCGCAGCTCGCGGATCACGCCGCCATGGGTGACGGCCAAAATCTTTTTATGGCCATCAGCCCGAGCATTGGACGCTAGATCATGCAGCCAGGCATCCAAGCGCTCGCGCAGTTGGGCCGCCGATTCGCCACCGGGAATTTGCCGTTCGCCCACGCTATCGATCCATGCGCGGTAGTGGGGTAAATCTTTGAGTTCGTCATACACCTTGCCCTCATATTCGCCAAAATCGAGTTCGCGCAGGCGGGGCTCAAGGGCTAGCGGCGTTCCTTCCCTCGCCGCTTCCGCCCATTTCAGCGTCTGCTGGCAGCGATCAAGGTCACTGGCGTAGATGGCATCGAAATGTTCATCAATCAAGGCTTCCCGAAGCGCCAGCAGCCCCGCTTCAGCCTCGGGAAACAGCAGCGGAATATCACGCTGGCCTTGATAACGGCGCTCTAAATTCCAAGCGGTGATGCCGTGGCGAATTGCCACCAGCTCCACAGTAAGATCAGTAGCCAAAGCTCTCCTCCTTCAATGGTGGCGCCTACCATATCGCCGTTAATGCCGTTAAACAGTTTCACCATGCACCAGCGCATCATTACCACAAAAACCGTGACGATGAGCACCATCACCACCACGCTGGGCACCCACAGCGCTATTAACGCTAGCGGCAGCAGCGCCAACGCCACGTCCTGGCCGCTAAGCGATTGCTGCCAGCTCCAGGCTAACCCTTTTGGGTGGGCGCAGGGGGTCAGCACCAGCAACGCCACGCCTGCACAGCGCCCTAGCGCGGGGACGACTAACAGCCACCACCAGGGCGCGTGATAAGCCAGCAATGCCCACAGCAGCACGCCCTTCCAGGCAAGCAGAAACACCAGCGCCAACATGCCGAAGCTACCGATTTGCGGGTCTTTCATGATTTCCCAACGGCGCGCCAATGGCTGATTGCTGCCCAGCGCGTCGGCAATATCCATCACGCCATCCAAATGCAGCCCACCCGACAGCGCCACCCACATACTCAAGCACGCTAATGCGGTAATCGGGGCCGGCGCGCTTTGCATGACGAGCGCGATGAGTGCCAACAAACCGCCAATCATCGCCCCCACCAGTGGATAGGCGCGCACGGCCCAGCGCCGGGTCTCCGGCGTCCAGGGGGCGGCGATGGGAATGGGGAGGCGAGTTAGAAACTGCAGCGCCAGCACGGCTCCCCATAGGGCATTTTTCAAACCTTCGGCTCCTTATCTGGCTTCCATTCGATTGCACGGCCAGCCACCACTTCGATGACCGAGTCCGCCTCTTTCGCTAGCCAGCTGTGCGCACGCTGCAGAAACGCAAGATAGCGCCAGGTTTCAGCATCGGTGGGCGGCAGCGCTTCATTAATATCGTTGGAAACAATCACCATACGGAGGCTGCGTGCACGGGCATCGGCAAGTGCGCAAGCCAGCAGTGACAGCCCCGCTTGCTCGCTAAGCTCACTGGCATACAACACTTGGCTAGCCCAGAGCGTCAGGCAGTCAAGAAGCACGGCGCTGCCATTGGGCACCTTCGCCAGCGCTTGATCAATAGCCAGTGGCTCCTCCAGCGTTTTCCATTGAACGCTCTGCTGCATTTGCTGGGATGTTTGCCTGGACTGCTGATGACGGGCCACTCGTGCCGCCATTTCGGCGTCGTAGACCTCTGCGGTGGCTAGGTAGTAACAGGGCGAACTGCCCGCGGCCTTGGCCACCTGCTGCTCGGCGATCTCGCTTTTACCCGAGCGCGCCCCGCCGCTAACGAAGACAATCATGCAGCGCTTTCTCAAGCTCGTGAATTAATCGCTGATTAGCGGGTGCATCGCGTAGCGCCACGCGTAGCCATTCGCCATCAAGCCCGGCAAAGTTATGCGTATGGCGCACCAACACGCCTTGGCGCAACAACCGCTCGAACAGCGCGTCCGTGCTTATTCTCTGTGAATTACTACTTTGTGAATTACTACTCTGTGAAATACGAGGCCGGATGAGAAAAAAACACGCGTGGCTGGGCACCACTTCGAGCCCCAGTTGCGCAAGCGCTTGGGACATACGCGGCCGCTCGCTGTTTAGCCATTGCTGGGTGCGGTCGGCAAATGCCTTGTCAGCCAACAGCGGCGCCACCAGTTCAGCCGCCAAATGATTAACACTCCAGGCCGCTTGGTGGCTGGCCGCCGCCTCGACGGTCACCCTATTGGCCAGCAGATAACCCAGGCGTAGGCCCGGCAGGGTATAAAACTTGGTCATGGAGTGCAGCAACATCAAATGTGGAAAGCGCGCCAGCAGCGGTGCCAGTGAAGCCTGAGGCCGCGCCCCGCCGCTCAAGCCGATAAACGCTTCATCGACCACGACGCGACAGCCAATGGCGGCGGTGTGCGCCAGCAAGGCTTCCATCGCCGCGCTATCCATCAGCGTGGCGGTGGGATTATTTGGGCGGCATAGAAACAGCACATCGATGCTATCAAGCGCCGCCAAGAGTGAATCCATAGCAAGCGTAAAGTGCGGCGCTGGCAGGGTGATTTCGGTCACCGTGAGCCGGTGGGCACGACAGGCGCGGGCATACTCGCCAAAGCTTGGGGTCACAATGGTGGCGCGCTCTCCCGCATGCAGCGCCGCGGCAAGATAAATCGCTTCCGCGCCGCCATTCGTCAATAACACTTGGTCGGGTTGGAGTTGATGATGGGCAGCAATGGCGCATCGCGCTTTGCCGTAATCCGGCGCTGGGTAGCGTTCAAGGCCCGCTAGCCGTTTGGTTAGCCAGTCGCGCACCCAGGCAGGCGGCCCCAGCGGGTTGAGGTTGGCGCTAACATCTTCCAGCGGGTGATCGGCGGGTAAACCGAAGTGTGCCAGTAACGTTTCGGCTTGGCCGCCATGCGTTGGCCATTGAGGAGTGGTCAATGGCGAGTTCAGCCCTGAAGCGCTGGGCCATTCGGATAAACTCATAGCGCTCCTCGCAGAATAAACATCACGCCGGCTATCACGAGCACGGACAGCCCCATAAACAGTAGCCATGCACCGTGCATCAATTGAAGGGTGGTGCTGATATGGGCAACGCGCAGCGGTTCAAGCGGCTCGCCCAGAGTGGCACGGCGGGAGGCCACGCCTTGGTAGTAGTTAGTGCCGCCCAACTGAACCCCGAGCAGCCTGGCCACCATGGCTTCCGGCCAACCGGCATTTGGGCTGGGGTGGCGCGGTGCATCCCGGCAGGTGCCGCTTAACGCGCCTTGCCAGCGTAACGATAAACTGCTGAACAGGCTCAGTAGCAGCCCGGCAAGCCATAGACAAAGCGTGGTTAAGCGAGCCGGTAGCCAATTGGCCACGTCATCGAGCTTGGCGGAGGCAAAACCAAAATCGCCGTAGCGCTGGTTTTGGTAGCCTACCATCGAATCCAACGTATTCACCGCCTTGTACGCCAGCGCCAGCGGTGCGCCACCGATTAGCGCAAAAAACAGCGGCGCGGTAATGCCGTCAACGGTGTTCTCCGCCACGGTTTCGACCGTGCCCCGGGTGATCTCTGCCTCGTCCAAGTGCTGAGTGTCGCGCCCTACAATCATGCTCAGCGCTTTTCGCGCCGCAGGCAAATCGCCTTGCGTAAGTGGCGTTACCACCGCACGGCCCGCGTCACCCAAGCCTTTGATCGCGAGCGTGGTGGAGAGCAGCCAGAGTTCAGCGATCAGCGCCAGGCCAGGATGCAGCTGCGTTAACACTGCGAGTAGCAGCCAACTAACGCTCCCTACCCCGCCTACCACGATCAGCGTCAACAGCAGGCCGCTGATGCGCCGCTGCTTGGCCGTACCGCGATTCCACAGCCGCTCAAAGCTGGCGACAAAACGACCTATCAGCACCACCGGATGCGGCAGTGAGCGCGGGTCGCCGACGATGACGTCGAGCCCGATCGCCAGCACGATCAGCGTCATCCCACTGAACGTGGCACCGACGATCATAACGTTGCCTTATCGCTAATACCGGCGGAATCAAAAGTAGCCATTTCCGCCATCATCGCTGCGGCCGCCTGAAGCAAGGGATAGGCAAGCACGGCGCCGCTACCCTCGCCTAGCCGCATGCCCAGATCCAGCAGCGGCTTCGCGTCGAGCTCCCGCAGCGCCACTTCGTGCCCGGGCTCTTGAGAGCGGTGCCCAAAAATCAAATAGCCGCGGACGGCGGGGCAAAGCCTGCAGGCAATCAAGGCGGCCACGGTGGCGATAAAGCCATCGACAATGGCTGGCAAGCATTGCTTGGCGGTGGCTAGATATGCACCGGTCATGGCGGCAATTTCCAACCCACCCAGCTTGGCCAATACCGCCAAAGGATCCTCGGGATCGGCATTGCGCGCCCCGATAGCACGTTCGATCACCGTCACTTTATGGCTGAGCTGCTGCTGATCAATGCCCGTTCCAGCGCCGACCAAACTCGCCACTGGCTCGCCGGTTAATACGGCTAACATGGCGCTGCTGGCGGTGGTATTGGCAATGCCCATTTCCCCCACCATCAGGCACTTTGCCCCCGCCTGTATGGCCCGCTCAACCGCCTGCACCCCTGCATCAATGGCCGCTAGCGCCTGCTCAGGCTGCATCGCGTCCGCTTCCAGCATATTGGCGGTGCCACGGCGTACCTTGGCATTTATCACGCCTGGAATCCTTTCATCCCCGATAATACCGACATCCACGATTTCAAGTCGCGCACCCACCTGCCGGGCAAATACATTGACGGCAGCGCCACCCTGGGCAAAGTTAGCGGCCATTTGCGCCGTTACCGTTTGCGGAAAAGCGGACACGCCCGCAGCAGCCACCCCGTGGTCAGCGGCAAACACAATCACGGCGGGAGGCATAACGCTGGGCTTGAGCTCGCCCGTGATAGCGCTTAGCTGAATGGCTAACGTTTCGAGCGCGCCCAAGCTGCCTGGCGGCTTGGTCAATGTATCCAAGTAGCGACGCGCCTGCTCACCTGCATGGAAATTAACTGGCTTGATGTCGTCAATAATCGCGTGCATGCAGGCTCCGCCTAGATGGATAAATAATAAAGATTAAACATAGCGCGCAAAATGGTAGCAAATGCCTGAATGCTATACTTGCTATTTCCTTGGTGGCTCAACCAAGCTGTTGGGGCCTGTGGAATTCATCGCTGATAGGCGTGGCGATCTAGCCTGCCAAAGCGGGTAATAAAACTACAATTATTGTTTTTATTACCGTAAAGTCTCTTATAACGACATTAAAAGATGTAAAATAACTACATGTTATAAACACCGTCTCTATCATGCAGAGGTCCCTATGCCGAGCCCAACACCTGCCGCTTTAAACCCCACCGTTGCTGAGGTTACCCAGCGCATCCGTGAGCGTTCTGCTGAGCGTCGCGCCCTCTACGAGCGGCGCATGGCTGATCAGCATAAACGTGGCGTGCACCGTGCTGAGCTAAGCTGCGGCAACCTAGCCCATGGCTTCGCCGCCTGCAATCCGCGTGACAAGGGCGAACTGAAGCTGATGAACAGCGCCAACCTGGGCATTATCTCGTCCTACAACGATATGCTCTCGGCGCACCAACCGCTGGAAACATTCCCCGAGACAATTAAAGCAGCCGCAAGAGACATGGGCTCCACCGCCCAGTTTGCTGGCGGCGTTCCCGCCATGTGTGACGGTGTCACCCAGGGCCAGCCGGGCATGGAGCTTTCGCTGTTTTCCCGGGATGTGATTGCCATGTCCACCGCGGTGGGCCTCTCGCACAATATGTTTGATGCCGCGCTTTATCTGGGCGTGTGCGACAAGATCGTGCCGGGTCTGTTTATTGGCGCGGCGCGCTTTGGGCATCTACCCGCCATGTTTGTACCTGCCGGCCCTATGACCAGCGGCCTACCCAATAAAGAGAAGGCGCGCATTCGCCAGCTCTACGCCGAGGGCAAGGTCGGCCGTGCTGAGCTGCTCGAAGCCGAGTCCGACTCTTACCACAGCCCCGGCACCTGTACGTTTTACGGTACCGCCAACTCCAACCAGCTCATGATGGAGATGATGGGGCTACATTTGCCCGGCACTTCTTTCGTCAACCCAGGCACCGAAATGCGTGAAGCGTTGACGCGCTATGCTACCGAGCAGGCAATTCGCAACACAGAACCCGGTGGCGACTACCGCCCGTTCTATAAGCAGATTGATGAACGCGCGATTGTTAACGCCGTGGTGGGCCTGCTGGCCTCGGGCGGTTCTACTAACCATACACTTCACCTGATCGCCATGGCCGCCGCTGCGGGCATTACCCTGAATTGGGACGACTTCACGGCGCTATCTGCAGTTACCCCCAGTCTGATGCAGGTTTACCCCAACGGCCAGGCGGATATCAACCACTTCCAAGCGGCGGGCGGCATGAGCTATCTGTTCCGCGAGCTTCTGGGAGCGGGATTAATTCATGGCGATATCCAGACGGTATTCGGTACCGATCTAACCGCCTACACCCAAGAACCGTTCCTAGAGGATGGCAAAATCGTCTGGCACGAAGGTCCCGAAAACAGCCTGGATGAAGACGTGCTGCGCCCCGTTGCTACGCCCTTTGCACCAACCGGGGGCTTGACCGTTATGAAAGGCAACCTGGGTCGCGGTGTCATCAAAGTCTCTGCAGTGACAGAAGAGCATCGTGTGGTAGAAGCGCCGGTGAAGATCTTCGAAGATCAAAACGAAATGAAAGCCTCTTTCGAATCCGGCGATTTAGATCGCGATGTGATTGTAGTGGTTCGCTTCCAAGGGCCTAAAGCCAACGGCATGCCAGAGCTGCACAAATTAACGCCCTTCTTGGGCGTGCTTCAGGATCGTGGCTTTAAAGTGGCGCTGGTCACCGATGGCCGTATGTCAGGCGCGTCAGGCAAAGTGCCTGCTTCCATTCACATGAGCCCCGAAGCCCTGGATGGCGGCCCGCTCGCCAAACTGCGCGATGGCGATATTGTGCGTCTGGATGCCAATGCCGGTACGCTGGAAGCTAAAGTCGACCCTACTACCTGGGCTGAGCGTCAAATGGCCATTGGCAACCTGGATCACTACCACGTGGGCTTGGGTCGCGAGCTATTTGGTGGATTCCGCCATCTGGCCATGCGTGGCGAAGAAGGCGCTGGGGTGTTTGGCGGGTTTGAAGCCGATGATATCGCCCGTCAGCAGGGTCAAATCTCAGAAGAGGATGCTTGATGCGACCGGCCCTCATCGGCGATATCGGGGGGACCAACGCACGCTTGGCATTGGTTTCTCCCGGTGAAGTACTCCCACACGATATTTTGAATCTGCCCTGCGCCGAGTACCCTGGCGTGATAGAGGCGGTTCAAGACTACTTATATCGGGTGGGCGCCACCGGCGACAATGCACCTAAAGAGGCGTGTTTAGCCTTTGCCTGCCCCGTTCACGCTGAACGGGTCAAAATGACCAACAATCACTGGACGTTTTTAAAAAGCGAGGTGCAGCAGGCGCTGAACCTCTCGCTTTTTAAAGTCATTAATGACTTTACCGCCCAGGCGCTGGGGGTGCCTCATGTAGCTGCCAGCGAATTGGTCGAGGTGCAGCCAGGCACGTCCCAGGCGCATGCCACGCGCTTGGTGATCGGGCCAGGAACAGGCTTGGGCGTTGCCGGTGTGTTTCCCGGCCAACACGCCTGGATTCCGCTTCCCACGGAAGGCGGCCATGTCACCTTTGCGCCCACCGATGATACCGAGCGTTCAATCGTGGCGGTGTTTAAACAGCACCATCAGCGAGTCAGCGTCGAACGTTTGCTATGCGGCCAAGGCTTGTTCGAGCTTTACCAGGCCTACTGTTCGTTTGAGGGTGCCGAGCCACGTTTAACCAGCCCGGCAGACGTCACCCGCGCGGCGAATGAAGGCGAGCCTCTGGCAACGGCTGCCCTGCTACGCTTTTTGAAAATTCTTGGCGATGTCTGTGGTGACGCCACGTTGACCATGGGCGCCCGTGGCGGTGTTTATTTGTGTGGCGGCATTCTTCCCCGCCTGCTGGACTGGCTGCCGAAAAGTGAACTGCGCAGCGCGTTTGTCAATAAAGGGCGCATGGGCAGTTACAATGCCGACATTCCCATCTGGGTGGTTACCGCCCCCTGGACAGGCTTGCTGGGTGCTGCCGAAGCCCTGCATAACGAAGAAGTCTTCTAACCACTGCCATTTGGATCCTCTATGCCCGCCGCTACTTTTGAGGTGCCGTTCCTGCTCGGCATGATGCGCCTGCACGAATCCCCTGCTATGCACGACGCCAAGCAAATGGCCGACTGGATCGAAGCACGCCTGGCGCAGGGATTAAACTGGTTTGACCATGCCGACATCTATGGCAGCGGCCAAGGCGAAACACTGTTTGGCGCCGCACTACGGTCACGCCCTGCGCTTGCCAAGCGGGTTAACATCGTCACAAAAGCCAGTATCGCTAACGACAACCCGTCGCCCGGTTCCGGTAAGGTGAAGCATTACAACGCCAGCCCCGCTTACTTGAATAGCGCTATCGATGCCTCGCTGGAACGTTTACAGGTTGAACGCCTTGACCACTTTTTGATTCATCGCCCCGATTTACTGATGGATGCCGAGGCCACCGGCCGTGCGCTGGATGACGCTATTGAGGCAGGCAAGATCGGAGCTGCCGGCATTTCCAACCACTTGCCCAACCAGTGGCAACGCTTGCAAAGCGCTATGCATCACCGCTTGAGTGCTAACCAGATCGAGCTTTCGATTACCCATTACACGCCGCTCTTTGATGGCAGCTTTGATGCGCTTTGCACCGATGGGCATGTGCCATTGGCTTGGTCGCCCTTGGCTGGCGGGCAGTTATTAGAAGGCGCCGTTGGCGACTGCTTGAATAAGTGGGCCGCTGAATGGGAGAGCTCATCAAGCGCTTTAGCGTTGGCATGGCTGCGCAGCCTGCCCAACTCACCGGTACCGGTGATTGGCAGCCTCAAGCCTGAACGCATCAGCGATATGTTGAATGGCCCCACCGTGTTACCGCGCGAAGCGTGGTATGAGTTGTTAGAAGCCGCCCGAGGGCACTGCGTGGCATAACACCGGGCATAATGCTGCGATAACACCGCACCATCAGAAAACCATTATTCTAATCACAATAAGGAACCACCAGTGACACCCGTTATCGCCTTTGGGGAAGCCCTGGTTGATATGCTCTCGAGCCGTTTAGGGGAACCCACGGAAGCTCAGGAAACCTTCACGCCTTACGCGGGCGGCGCACCGGCCAACGTGGCGGTCGCCTGTGCCCGTCTGGGGGTGCCTAGCCAGTTTCTAGGCATGGTGGGCGACGATACGTTTGGGCATTTCATCGTACGCGAACTCAACAGCCACGGCGTCGATACCCGCGGCGTGGCCTACACCCAAGATTCGCGCACTGCGCTTGCGTTTGTTTCTCGTGATGCAGTGGGTGAGCGCACCTTTGATTTTTATCGCCCGCCCGCCGCTGATCTACTTTACCGACTTGAGCACTTGCCCCAGGGCGTCTTTGAGAATCCCGCTATTCTGCACCTGTGTAGCAACAGCCTCACCGACCCGGAAATTGCCGACGTCACCTTGGCCATGGCCACCATGGCCAAACGCGCAGGCTGCCTGGTCAGCGTTGATGCCAACCTGCGTCATAACCTGTGGCCAGGCGGTGAGGCGGATGCCAGCTTGGTGACACAGTTGCTGGACGGTGCCGAGCTGCTCAAGCTCTCGCTAGAAGAGCTCGATTACCTGCGCGCCGACCACCCCGCCGATGCCTGGCTTTCAGAACGACTGGCGGCTGGCGTCAAGGTTATTTTGATCACCGATGGCCCTAACGAAGTGGTACTGAAAGGGATCGGTTTTGACCAACGCATCGCCCCGCCAGCTGTGGACGCGGTGGACACCACTGCGGGTGGCGACGCCTTTATCGGTGGGCTGTTAGCGGAAATCTCCGCACACGGCATCAATGAAGACTGGCAAAGTAATCGCGATTTTCTCAACCGCGCGGTGGCTACCGCCTGCCGCTGCGGCGCTCACGCCGTGACTCGCCCCGGCGCCTACGCTGCGCTGCCCACTCGAGACGATGTCGGCCTGTAGTTCATCAAGGATCCGCTAACGTGGCGCGCCTTCCTCAAGGCGCGCCATTTTTTTATGTTCGCCAGCAATGAATAGGCGCCGTTCACTCGTACTTATGTCTATATCCGCCTGCTTGCGCAAATGTCAGACATTTAATAAGCTGAGGTGATTGCCATAACCGAACAATGACCGAGTGATAAAACCCACCATGACGCTGGACGCCCTTCCGCCCCACCAGGGGGGCGCTGAACAGTTAGCACATTTGCTCGCCCAGGCACTGTTGGCGGGCCATTGGCAGCCAGGGGACACGTTTCCCCGCGAGCTGGATATCGGCAAGCACTTTGCGGTGAGCCGCAATCAGGTACGCAATGCGTTAACCAGTCTCACCGCGGCTGGCCTGTTAGAACGCACGGCGGGGCGGGGCACGCTGGTGCGTAAGATGGGCGAATGGCACCTGCTCGACCCGCTAATGAGTGAATGGATGACCGGCTTGGTCAACCTTGACCCCCAATTGGTGCGCGCTATTTACGCGTTTCGCTACTCTGCCGAGCCGGTGGTGGCAGCCTTGGCAGCGCAAGCCGCCCAGGCCGACGACCTAGAGCGCCTGGAATGTGCCTTTGCAGGCATGGAAAACACGGCACGCAGCGTTGATAAGCGCGCAGAACATGCTGAGTACGATGTCGCTTTTCACGATGCCACCTATCGCGCCAGCCACAATTTAGTCTGGCGGCAAATGGGGCATTTACTGCGCCCCTCCATCATGGCGTTGATCCATCGTTCCCAACACCGAACCGACACCTTGGACGACAGCCTGGCCCGCCATCGGCAGGTGCTTGACGCCATTCGACACCGGGACACTCACGCCGCTGAAACGGCTGCCAGAGAAGTATTGCGCCGTACCGCTATCGATCTTGGCATTGTCAGCTAATTCACGCTTTGAATAAGGACTACCCTCCATGAAAATCACCAAACTCAAGACATGGCAAGTTCCCCCGCGCTGGCTGTTTCTCAAGATCGAGACCGATGAAGGCTGCTACGGTTGGGGCGAGCCGGTCATCGAAGGCCGCGCCGCCACCGTTGAAGCCGCCGTGCACGAGCTTTCCGATTACCTCATCGGCCAAGATCCTCATCGTATCGAGCATCTCTGGAACATGATGTACCGCGCTGGTTTCTACCGTGGCGGGCCCATTTTGATGAGCGCCATTGCCGGTATTGACCAAGCGCTGTGGGATCTTAAAGGTCGTGATCTGGGTGTGCCCGTTCACCAGCTGTTGGGCGGTGCCGTGCGCGATAAAATGCGTATGTATGCCTGGACCGGCGGCGATCGCCCCAGCGATGTGGGCGCGGGTGCCAAAGCGCTAGTCGAAAAAGGCTTTACCGCCTTCAAAATGAACGGCACGCCTGAACTGCAAATCGTCGACTCACACCGCAAGGTCGATGAAGCCGTCGCCCGAGTGGCGGAAGCCAGGAATGCGGTAGGGCCTGATGTCGGCATTGGTATCGATTTTCATGGCCGCGTGCATCGCCCAATGGCCAAAGCGCTGCTGCGCGAGCTGGAACCCTTCCATCCCATGTTTGTGGAAGAGCCGGTCGCCCCCGAACACCTGCCCTGCTTGAAAGATATCGCCGGTGGGTTGGGCTACCCGCTGGCCACCGGCGAGCGGCTGCATACCCGCTTCCAGTTCCGCGATTTGCTGGCCGACGGCATGATCGACATTATCCAGCCGGATATTTCCCACTGCGGCGGCATTAGCGAAGGGCTGAAAATCGCCGCGCTGGCCTCCGCTTATGACGTCGCCTTAGCGCCCCACTGCCCCCTTGGCCCATTAACGCTGGCCGCGTCGCTACAGCTGGACGCGGTGAGCCACAACGCCTTTATCCAAGAGCAGAGCATGGGCATTCACTACAACCAGGGTAACGACGTGCTCGATTATCTGGTCGACAAATCTGCGCTCGCGATTGAAGACGGCTTCTGCGCGATCCCGCAAGGCCCAGGCCTGGGTGTCGAGATCAACGAAGAATTTGTTGAAGAGCGCGCAAAGGTAGGTCACCGCTGGCGCAACCCCGTCTGGACACACGAAGACGGCTCAATTGCGGAGTGGTAAGCCATGGAATCAACCGTGATGAGTAAAATCCCTGACATTGCCGAGCAATTGGCTTGGATTGCGGTGGATTGGGGCTCCAGCAACCTGCGCGCCTGGGGGCTGGATCAACACGACCAGATGATTGCCCAAGCCAGTAGCGATAAAGGCATGCTGTCGCTAAAGGCCGACGGGTACGAAGCCGAGCTGCTGCGGCTGGTGGGTGATTGGCTACCCGCCACCGGAAACGCTAAGGTAATGGTGTGCGGGATGGCGGGCGCCCGTCAGGGCTGGCAGGAAGCCGCTTACTTGCCGGTACCGACACGCCTTGACCAGCTTAGCCAAGGCGCCGTAATGCCAACGCTTACCAGCGAGCAGTTAGATGTTTATCTGCTGCCGGGTTTAAGCCAAACGAGGAGCAGCGCTACCCACTTTGACGTGATGCGCGGTGAAGAGACCCAGCTGGCGGGCCTGGTCGCCGATGCGCCTGCCGTGTCGGGGCTCGCTTGTCTGCCCGGCACCCACGCGAAATGGGCGACGCTTGAAGCGGGTGCCGTTACCCAATTCACTACCTTCCTGACCGGTGAGCTTTATCAGCTGTTGGCGCGCCAATCGGTTTTGCAGCACTCTATTGGTCGTGATGATTTAAACGATGCGGCCTGCCGTGATGCCTTTGTCGCCGCCGTCAAAGCGTGCGTTGACGCGCCCGCCACCTTCAGCAGTCGCCTATTCGGCCTACGTGCGCAGGATTTGCTCGACGGTCAGCTAGCCAGCGGCGAAAAGCGGCGGTCTTTGCTCGCCGCGCGGCTTTCTGGGCTGACAATCGGTCTTGAACTGGCGGGCGCCTGTAGTGAACAGCCAAATCAAGCGCCTATCACGCTGATCGGCAATCAAGCCCTCTGCCAGCGTTATACGCTGGCGCTCAATGCTATCGGGTATCAGACGCACCATGTGGATGGCGATACAGCGGTGCTTTCAGGCCTTCGGCTTGCGCATCAAGCTTTAAAGGCTTAATGCTGCTAACTGTTAATGGAGAACTATCTATGTCGCTGCCCTTGATTGGTATTTTACGCGGTGTCACCCCAGAGGAGGTGGTAGAGATCGCGAAAGCGGTGCTGGCCGCGGGCATCACCCACATTGAGGTGCCTCTTAACTCGCCCAACCCACTGGAAAGCATTCGCTTATTGGCAGAAGCGCTAGGGGAGCACGCGGTGATTGGCGCAGGCACGGTGTTAACCGCCGACCAAGTGCGCGACGTGCACGCCGCAGGGGGGCGCTTAATCGTTTCACCCAACTGTCGGCCAGCGGTCATCGCAGAAACCCATCGCCTTGGCATGGCCAGTTGGCCAGGTATCGTAACGCCTTCGGAGGCCTTTGACGCCCTGGAAGCAGGCGCCACCGGGCTAAAACTCTTTCCCGCCGTGCAAGTGGGTTTAGAGGGCATGAAAGCGGTGCGCGCAGTACTCCCCACCGGCACGTTGCTCTATGCTGTTGGGGGTGTTGGCATCGACAATTTCGCCGAGTGGCGTGCAGCTGGCGTCGATGGTGCAGGCCTAGGCAGCGCACTCTACAAACCGGGGCAAAACGCTGCTCAGGTAGGTAAGCAGGCTCAAGCCCTGGTCGATGCCTGGTTGGCAGGAGAACAATAAGGAGAACCAACAATAATGAATGCAGACAGCAGTGTTGCCACTTGGCAGGCCGAACTAGCGGTTGATAGCCGCTGCACGCTGGGTGAAGGCCCGCAATGGGATGCCGTTAACAAGCGCCTCTATTGGTGCGATATTCTCGAAAAAAGATTGCACTGGCTATCCCCTGCCAGTGGAGAAAGTGGCTTTTATCAGTTAGATCATATGGTGTCGCTGGCCACCCCGCTGGAAGACGGCGGGCTACTGTTAGTCGGAGAAGATCGCCTGTGCCGTTTCGACCCCACTAGCGGTAAGGTTGAAGCGTTTTGTGATTTTGAAACCGATAATCCAGTGACCCGTAGCAATGATGCCCGGGTCGACCGCCATGGCAGTCTGTGGCTTTCCACCATGGGTAAACATGCCGAGCAAGGCGCAGGCAGCCTTTACCGCCTCCATCGAGGCAAACTTACCCCATTACGCACTGGTTTGACGATCCCTAACGCGATCTGCTTCTCTGCCGATGGCCACTTCGCCGGGTTTACCGACACGGTAACCGGCGTGGTAATGCGTTGGGCACTCGACAGTGAAGGCTGGCCCGAAGGCGAACCTCACCCCTGGGCGGACTTCTCCTCCACGCTGGGCAATCCCGACGGCGCGGTCGTCGACAGCGAAGGCTGTCTATGGCTAGCGCTGTGGGGGGCCGGTCAGGTCGTGCGGCTTAATCATGAGGGAGAAGTGATTGGCCGTGTCGAGCTGTCGGTCAGCCAACCCTCTTGCTCTGCCTTTGCAGGTACCGACCTTCAAACGCTTTATATCACCACGGCGCAAGAGGGATTCAGTGCTGAACAGCTTGCCCAGGAGCCAACCGCGGGTTCGCTGTATGTCGTCGAGACTGGCATCAAAGGGCTCGCCGATCCGCTGCTGCGTTTAGAATAAACTTGCTGCCATTGTCGCGCCGCTAGGCGCCTCGCAGCGACGCGTTTTCCAACAAAAGGCCCCGCTAGTCAATACTAGCGGGGCCTTGTCGTTACGGCTTCACTTCTTAGTGAATCAATATGCAATTAACCAGCGAAGCTGATGTACATAACGATCACTAACACGACCAATACGATACCGGCGGGCACGGCGCCTTTCCATGGTGTTAGGTCGACGTCGCCGCTGTGCTCTTGAACCCAGTCGGTTTCCCGCGGGCGCACCTTACCGATCAGCAGCATGGTCACCACCAGCAGCACAAACACCAGCGCCACGAAGTGGAACTCGTGCATGATCTGTGGCAGCAGCGTGAATGGCGGCACAAAGTAACCAGCGGCAATTAATAAGCAGCCACCCACCAGGGCAATTTTAGCCGCCATCGGCGGAACACGTTTGGTCAGCAGACCAACCAGCACCACCGCCAGAATCGGAATAAAGTAGATCGCGTTCATTTTCTGCAGGTAGCCAAACAGGCTTTCCTGACCTGCCAGAAGCGGCGCAATAATCATGGTGATGATCGCCATGATCCAGCCAAACACCTTGCCGGATTTAACGACCTGCTGCTCGGTGGCATCTTTATTCAAAACGCCTTTGTAGATACCCAGGCTGAAAATTGTGGTGGTGCTGTTCAACGCCGAGTTGAACGACGAAAGAATCGCACCGACCATCACCGCAGCGAAAAAGCCGGTGAGATAAGGCGGTAGCACGTTAAAAACCAAATGGCCGTAGGCTTCATCGGCACGCACGCCCTGATCGGCATAAAGGTGATAGGCAATGATGCCCGGCAGCACTAGGTACAGCGGCCCCAGCAGTTTGAAAAGACCGGTTAAAAGAACGCCCTTTTGGCCCTCGGCAAGGTTTTTGGCGGCAAAGGTACGCTGAATGATCTGCTGGTTAGTACTCCAGTAGAACAAGTTGATCAGGAAAACACCGGTAAACAAGGTGAAGAAAGGTACCTGCTGCTCGGCGCCACCGATCGAGTTAAGCTTTTCTGGGTCGCTCTCCTTCAGAATGCTCCACCCTTCCATAATCCCGCTACCGTCACTGACGGCCTGCAGGCCGAAGTAGACAATCACGAAACCACCGATCAGTAGCCCGACGCCGTTAAGCGTGTCGGAAACAGCAACTGTGCGCAGCCCCCCAAACAACGCGTACACCGCACCGATAATGCCGACGATCCACACCGTCAACCACAGCAGCGTGGTGGACGACTCAATACCGGTTAACCCTTGAAGATCAAGCATTCCCTGCAGGCCTATCGCGCCTGAGTAAAGAATGATGGGCAGCAGGATCACTGCATAGGCAATGAGGAAAATAATGTTGGTGATCAGTTGGGTGTCTTTATCGAAACGAATTTCGAGTAACTGCGGCAGCGTCGCGATGCCGCTTTTCAAAAAGCGTGGCAGGAAGAATAGCGCCAGCGCCACCAGGGCAATGACCGCCACTACCTCCCAAGCCATCACACTCAACCCATCGGCAAAGGCGGCGCCGTTGAGCCCGACCATTTGCTCGGTGGAGAGGTTCGTCATCAACAATGAGCCCGCGATCAGCGGAAAGGTCAACGATCGGCCGGCCAAAAAATAGCCGCTGGTGCTGGAGTGGTCATCCCGGCGGGTAATGCGCCAGGTAATAAAGGCGACTAACCCTGTAAAAAACAGGAAGGACGCCAAGGTCAACGCGTGCATAGTGACTCACCTCATCATCATTATAGGCGGTACGCACCTTAGAGAGGCGCGCATTAAAAATGTCAGACATATTGTTAAGTCATTTTAGACGAGCCGAATATAGAGCCGTTATACACCTTTGGTCTTACACGCACTCAACCACTCAACAATGTATTAAAACCAAAAAACCCCGGCTATGTTGTTAAACGCAGTGTTTAAACAACACAAACCAGGGCTGATGTGACTTAGTTCAGCACAAACGTTAGCGCATTACTTAGTGATGAAAACGCTCGGCTGCTTGGCGCGCCAGCTCACGGATGCCAGCCCAATCTTCCGCTTCCACCATCGCTTTGGGCGTTAACCAGGACCCCCCCACACACATGACATTGGGCAGCGACAGGTAGTCCTCGGCATTATCGACTGTAATGCCACCTGTGGGGCAAAAGCGTGCTTCGGGAATCGGTGCACCAAATGCTTTGATCGCTTTAGCGCCGCCACTGGATTCCGCCGGGAAGAACTTGAACCGGCGGTAGCCGTACTGCCAGCCTGTCATTAGTTCAGAAATAGTCGAGACACCCGGCAGCATTGGCACAGGGCTTTCAACGCCATAGCGATAAAGCGCGTCGGTAGCCCCTGGCGTCACCACGAAGTCTGCACCGACCTGCTCGGCTTGGCGATATTGCGCCGGGGTTAGCACGGTACCTACCCCAATGCTGGCACCGGGTAGCGCTTCACGCATGCGCTTGACGGCTTCTAGTGCGCAGTCGGTACGCAGGGTAATTTCCAACACGGTCAAACCACCTTCCACCAGGGCGCGGCCCAATGGCACGGCGTCTTCCAGTCGCTCAATGGTGATGACGGGAATCACTTCGGCTTTCAAGCAAATGCTATCCAGCTCGGCGGTGCGTGTGGACGGTAACTGTTTTTCGATAGTCATTAGTGAGTCTCCAAGCAAATTGTTATTGGCTAGGGCCGCCTGGCCTCAAGAGTCAGTCTTGGGCAGCAGCCTAAAAGCATCGCCTTAAGGTGCCCAGTAAATCGCCAGTGGGCAGGTTAAAAAGACACGAACAGGCAGTTGACGGACATCGTCGCCATTTAGCGCCTTAGCCAACACGACGCGTTTATCATCGCCGGTTATATGTAGAAAGTGGCGGCGCGCTTGGTGCAAGCGATCCGCGGAGAAGGTAATGCGTGGCTGCGGCTGACTGGGCGTGCGCACGGCCACCAGCAGTTCATCTGTGGCCAGCGCCAGGTCTAGCTCACGGCTATCGGGGAATAGAGAGGCGGTGTGACCATCGCCGCCCATGCCTAAAATCACCACACTCGCGGGCCATGCCAAGGAAGCCACTTGTCGAGCAATGGTCTCGACCCCCTCTTCTGGCGTTGAGGCATCGCAAGTTAACGGTATAAAATTGGCCGCTGACGCAGCGCCCTGTAGCAGATGTTCACGCACCAGCCGGGCATTGCTATCGGGGCTCTCCTCACCCACCCAGCGCTCATCGGCCAGGGTAATATCAAGACGTTCCCAGGGCAGGGATTTCGCCGCCAGCGCTTTAAAAAACGGCACCGGTGTCGAGCCGCCTGAAACGACCAGCAGCGCGCGGTCTTGATGGCTTAAATCTTCTTGAAGGGCTTGAAACACCGCTTCGGCGAGCTGCTCGGCGAGCTGTTGACGTGCTTGGCTCATATCAATAATCCTCGTACCAGCTGCGGCCGTCCTGGGTAATCATGGCGATAGAGGCAACCGGCCCCCAGGAGCCTGCAGGATAGCGGCGTGGGGGCGTATCGCGCTTTTTCCAGCCGTCGATCAACTGATCGCACCAGCGCCAGGCGTGTTCGATTTCATCGCGCCGAACGAACAGATATTGTTGGCCTTTCATTACTTCCAACAACAGCCGCTCATAGGCATCCGGTATCCGCGATTTGGGGAAGGCACTGTTGAAGTCCAGGTGCAGCGGGCCGGGGCGAAGGCGCATGCCTTTGTCCAGACCGCTGTCTTTGGTTAATACCTGCAGAGCAATGCCCTCTTCCGGCTGAAGGCGGATAATCAGCTTATTGGAGGCAATACCGCGCTGGTCTGGGTCGAAGATATAGTGCGGCTGCTGGCGGAAGTGAATCACAATCTGTGACAGCTTCTCCGGCATGCGTTTACCCGTTCGCAAATAGAACGGCACGCCTGCCCAGCGCCAGTTAGAGACCTCTGTTTTCATCGCCACGAAGGTCTCGGTCTGGCTTTGGGTATTGGCACCCTCTTCCTCTAAATAACCGGGCACCGACTGGCCATCGCTGGTGCCCGCGATGTATTGGCCGCGCACCACATCACGCCCCAGCGCTTCGCCGACAAAAGGCTTGAGCGCTTTTAGCACCTTCACCTTCTCGTCGCGGATGGCATCGGCATCCAGGTTCGAGGGCGGGTCCATGGCAATCAAGCACAGCAGTTGGAGCAGGTGGTTTTGCACCATATCGCGTAGCTGACCCGCTTCGTCGAAATAGCCCCAGCGACCTTCAATGCCGACTTTTTCGGCCACGGTAATTTCCACGTGGGAAATATTGTTCTGATTCCACTGAGTGCCGAATAAAGGGTTGGCAAAACGCAGTGCAATCAAATTCTGTACGGTCTCTTTGCCCAAATAGTGGTCGATGCGATAAACCCGCGACTCAGGAAATACCTCGCCAATGGCGTCGTTAATTTCGACTGAAGAGTGCAGGTCATAGCCAATGGGTTTTTCAACGACCACGCGGGACTCGTCGTCCAAGCTTTTGCTGGCCTGAAGATGACGGCAAATATCACCATAAATGCGTGCACCAACGGACAGGTACACCACCATCGGCCGAGGAGAACCCTTACGCCATTCGCGGATAGCGTCATAGCCTTCGACATTGGCAAAATCGAGCTGTAAGTAATCCAGGCGGGCAAGAAAGCGCTCCATGCTTTGCTTATCTTGCTCGTTGCTCTTGATTCGCTTTTGCAGCGCATCGCTCACCATCTGGCGAAATGACGCCACATCGTGCTCTTGGCGAGCCAGTCCCATGATGCGCGTGCTTTCGGGCATTAAGCCTTCACGGTCAAGATGGTATAAGGCAGGAAACAGCTTGCGCATGGCAAGATCCCCCAGCGCGCCAAACAGGGCTAAATCGATAGCATTATTTGGATCGCCCAACGGGGCACCTTGGGAAGCAGTGGACTGGCTCATCGTTGCTCCTATTTATAATTAGGCTATCTAATGTAGTTAGATTACCTAAAATTTACCGTATTGCGGGCGTTGTTCGCAACAATTCATGTAATTTTACTACAAAAAAGCAGTTAGCTACAATTTATCGTCGATACGCTTACTCTACGCTTCTAACATGCCCGGCGGCGATATCGGTGGCGTTCAACCCACCAAAAACTAGTCAACTGCGCTGCTTTTTTACAGACTTTTTATTGAAGGTCGTGTTCTCTTAGCGCATGCTTAAGAATACTAAATGGCGAGCTGGGTATATGGCACCTTTGACACCGTGGTTTCATCGCAGCAGGGATATGTATCGGCACTGGGCGCCGGTGTTTAAAATCATGGCGATTCTGTGGATCGTGCTCGCGCTTTTCATGTTGGTGCCACTACTGGTATTGCTGATTGAGAATGACCCGGATGCCCCCGCCTTTGCTGTTTCCGTGTTGATCATCATCAGTGCCGCCGCACTGACTTGGCTACTCACCTATCGAGCATCGCTGGAACTCAAGCCCTGGCAGATGTTTATCCTAACGGCAGCGAGCTGGGTCACGATCAGCGGCTTTGCCAGCCTACCGTTGGTACTGGGTGCGCCTCAATTGACCTTCACGAACGCCGTGTTTGAATCGGTATCGGCGATCACGACCACCGGCTCGACCATTCTGGTTGGCATTGAACACTTCTCCGATGGCTTAAAACTGTGGTGAGGGTTGATGCAGTGGATGGGCGGCATTGGCATTATCGTGATGGGCATTGCCATTCTGCCTTTTCTGAAAGTCGGCGGCATGCGGCTGTTTCATACCGAATCGTCCGACTGGTCTGATAAAGTAATGCCGCGCACTGGCGGCATTGCGAAAGCGACGCTAACGATTTATGTCAGCCTCACTTTGTTCGCGATCGGTAGTTATTGGTTTGGTGGAATGACGCTGTTGGACGCTACCGTTCACGGGATGAGTTCTCTCTCTACCGGCGGTTTTGCGAACTCAGACGCCTCCTTCGGCGCTTACAGCGAGCAGCCGTGGCTACTTTGGATGGCGAGCTTATTTATGCTCAGCGGCGCATTACCGTTTGTGCTTTATATCCGCTTTATACGCTCATCGCGTGATGCGCTGTGGAAAGACCAGCAGGTTCGTGGCCTTTTGAAGCTTCTATTGGCTGCGATTTTAGTGCTCAGCGCTTGGCGAGTCCTGCACGGCGATCACTGGTTTGTGTCGTTAACCCATGTCACCTTCAACGTCGTCTCAGTAGTGACTACTACCGGCTACGCCTCTGATGACTATACGCTGTGGGGCGCGCTGCCGGTGGCCGCGTTTTTATACCTGACCTTTGTGGGTGGCTGTAGCGGCTCGACCAGCGGCGGGATGAAAATTTTCCGCTTCCAAATTGCGACGCTAATGCTGCAAAACCAACTGCGCTATTTGATTCATGCCAACGGCGTTTTTACGAATCGCTATAACCATCAACCGGTGACTAGCGATATTTCGCGCAGCGTGGTCGCGTTCTCATTTTTCTTCTTTATCACCATCGCCGCCCTGGCCCTCAGCCTATCCGCGCTGGGGCTGGACTTAGTGACAGCGCTTTCCGGCGCCGCTACCGCGGTGACCAACGTCGGGCCTGGGCTTGGCGATATTATTGGCCCGGCCGGCAACTTTTCTTCGTTACCAGATGCGGCAAAGTGGCTGCTATGCATCGGCATGCTGATGGGCCGTTTAGAGATCCTGACCGTCGTGGTTTTGCTAACGCCGATGTTCTGGCGGCGTTAGGCTGGCCATGAAGGACGACAACATCATGCCACTGAGTAAATCAATCATTGAAAGCGCGGTGCACTTTTTTCGTCAGTTACGCATACCCAAGCGGAACGAAATGTTGATCGCATTGACAAGCACCAGTGCTGCGCTGTTGGTCGCCTGGGGGCTTTACGCATGGCTGGCGCTAGCCAATCTTTCGTTAATTTTTTTGACCGCGGTTCTCACTAGCGCCGTTTTAGCTGGGAGCTACGCGGCTCTGATCAGCGCCCTGCTCGGTTTTCTAACCTTTAATTTCTGCTTTACCGTCCCGCATTTTTCGCTAGCGGTCGAGGAGCAGGAGCAATTGCTAACGCTGCTCTTCTTCCTATTGGTGGCCGTGGTAGTAGGAAAGCTCGCTGGCGACCGCCAACAACGGTTAACGGAGCTCAGCGAAGCGCGCCTTGCAGAAGAGCAGGAGAGGCTCAGGTCAGCGTTACTCTCATCGGTATCCCACGACCTGCGTACCCCGCTAGCTTCGATCATTGGCGCCGCTAGCTCGTTGCGCACCCTAGATGATCAGTTGACCCAGCATGATCGCTTTGAGCTGCTGGATGGTGTGCTAAGCGAAAGTGAACGGCTAAATCGCTATATACAGAATCTGTTGGACATGACCCGGCTGGGTCACGGCAATATGAAAATCGAGCGTGACTGGGTCACCTTTGGCGATTTGGTCGCATCGGCTCGTAAGCGCCTGGGGAACACACTCGATGGCCTACAGATTAAGCAACACTGGCCTGATGACCTGCCCTTGCTCTACGTTCATCCAGCACTGATCGAGCAGGCACTGGTCAATGTGCTGGAGAATGCGGCACGCTTCTCGCCTCCTCAGGGTTGCATCACTATCGAAGCTTACTGTTCCAAGCTAACCAGGGCTACCAAGAACAGCACTGCTAAACAGGACACTGATGAGACTGCTGCGCTGCTATTTTCTGTCACCGATGAGGGGCCTGGCATTCCGCCTGAGTTGCGCGAGCAGGTATTCGATATGTTCGTTACCAGCCATGAAGGGGATCGCAACCGACACGGTAGCGGCCTGGGGCTAGCGATTAGTCGTGGCATGTTTGGCGCTCATGCCGGACATATTTACGCCAAGCAAGGACCTGCTGGCATAGACACTACGATCGCCATGGCTCTGCCGCTACCTAGCGAGGAGACAGAATGTGAACAGTGAACAAGCGCGCGTGCTGGTCATCGATGACGAACCCCACATTCGCCACTTTTTACGTATCAGTCTTAATTCCCAGGGGTTCCAAGTAATTGAAGCCGCCAGTGGTCGCGAAGGATTAGGGAAGCTCAGCGCTGGCACCTCTGTACCCAACGCTGACATCGTACTACTTGACCTCGGCTTGCCCGACATGGATGGTCAACAAGTGCTTGACGCCATCCGCCAACGTTGCGAAGTGCCTGTCATCATAATCTCGGTTCGCGGGCACGAGGCCGAGAAGGTTCGCGCACTGGATAACGGAGCCAGCGATTACGTCACCAAGCCATTTGGGATTCAAGAGCTTCTAGCCCGCATTCGAGCACTGTTAAGGCGGCGCGCCAATAATTCGAGTGCACCTCGCTACCAGCATGGTGGCTTGAAGGTAGATATCGCAGCCCACCAAGTAAGCTTGGATAACGAGGCAGTACATTTAACCCCTAAAGAGTTTGCCGTTCTGACCCACCTTATCGCCTCTGCTGGTCGGGTCGTCACTCAAACCCAGCTACTTCGTCAGGTTTGGGGGCCTAGCCACCAAGATGACACTCACTATTTACGTATCGTCGTGAGCAAACTGCGCTACAAATTAGGTGACAATCCCCAATCGCCCACCCTGCTGCAAACTGAACCCGGCATTGGTTATCGACTATCTCCTGAGCCCGACCAAGAGGATAAGAGCGTATGAAAATCATCATTCTCGGCGCCGGCCAGGTTGGCGGCACTTTGGCAGAACACCTCGCTCGCGAGGAAAACGACATCACGGTCGTTGATACCGACGCGAAAAAGCTGCGCGATCTGCACACCAAGCTCGATATCCGCACCGTGACCGGCGCGGGCTCCTACCCGATCGTGCTGCGCCAGGCAGGCTGCGAAGATGCCGATATGTTGATTGCCGTGACCAGCAGCGACGAGATCAATATGATCGCCTGCCAAGTGGCCCATACGCTGTTTCGTACCCCCACTAAAATTGCCCGGGTGCGCGCCACGGCGTACTTGACCCGTAAAGGCCTGTTTGCCCACGAAGCGATTCCCATCGATGTATTGATCAGCCCCGAGCAGGTAGTCACCGACCACGTGCGCCGCCTGATCGAGCACCCCGGTGCACTACAGGTACTGGAATTTGCGGGCGGTTTGGTTCAGTTGGTCGCGGTAAAAGCCTTTTACGGTGGCCCGCTGGTGGGCCAGGATTTGGCGTTTTTACGTCGCCATATGCCCAACGTGGATACCCGTGTGGCGGCGATCTATCGCCGTAGCCGACCGATCATTCCCCGCGGCGATACGGTCATCGAGGCCGACGATGAAGTCTTCTTCCTCGCCGCCCGGCGCGATATTCGCGCGGTGATGAGCGAACTGCGCCGGGTCGAGCGGGATTTTCGCCGCGTGGTGATTGCCGGGGGCGGCAATATCGGCGAGCGGCTGGCGGAGCATTTGGAGCATAGCCACCAGGTCAAAATCATCGAGCACAACCTGGAACGCTGCACCACGCTCTCTGAGCGGTTGGATCGCACCGTGGTGCTTCACGGCAGCGCCACCAGCAAACGGCTGCTTGAAGAAGAGAATATCGAAGAGTGCGATATCTTCTGCGCGCTGACCAACGACGACGAGGTCAATATCATGTCGTCGCTGCTGGCCAAGCGGTTAGGCGCTAAAAAGGTGCTGACGCTGATCAACAACGCCGCTTATGTAGACTTGGTGCAAGGTGGCGAGATCGATATTGCGATATCACCCCAGCAGGCGACCATTGGCAGCCTGCTGACCCACGTGCGCCGGGGCGACATCGTCAACGTCCACTCGCTGCGCCGGGGCGCCGCGGAAGCGATTGAGGCGATCGCCCACGGCGACAAGCAGTCCTCTAAAGTGGTTGGCCGCACCATCCGAGAGATCGATCTCCCCGAAGGCACCACCATCGGCGCCATTGTGCGCGGTAAAGAGGTCATCATCGCCCATGGCGACGTGATGGTAGAGAGCGGCGACCACGTGATTCTATTTGTGGTCGATAAACGCCGCATCCGTGAGGTAGAACGCCTGTTCCAAGTGGGCCTTACGTTCTTCTAAGACGCTATTAACAGGCGCTTTTTCGAGGTTAAATCTCGACCGCTCGGCCAATAAACTCGATTGGCCCGGTGGGCAGGCCGGTGGCCGAACCGGTTTCGTCTTCCAGCGTCAGCTCAAACAGCTGGTTATCCTCAAGCGGTGGCAACTGATCCAAACGCATCCGAATCGGTTGGCCTGGCTCCACTAAACCCAGTGATACCGGTGCCTGCCACTCATCTGCCTTGGTCCAGAACTCTAGCGCCTTACCTTCAGGCACTTCGAACGTACCCAGCGGGATAAGCTCTATTTCCTGACGCGATGATGCCTGTACTACCCAGCCGGCGGACTGCGTTTGCGGGGCAAGCAGCACTACCATGTATTCGGGCGTCGTCGGCTCAGTGAGTTCATTGGTTAACATCACCCCCATCACTAACGCCGCTGCCAAACCAAACCCGGCCGCACCCCGCCACAGCGGCAGGCTGTGGCGCATTCGGCGAGACCGTGGTGGGTTGTTAACAGAACCAGCACGTTTAGTGGGTGCTTCTCGCGCCTTTTCTTCACGAACTTTTAAACTGCGTTCAATACGCGGCCATAAGTAATCCGAAGGAGTGACCGGTGTGGTGATGGCGGTATAAGGCAAAAAGCGCTCTTCCCAGGCCATCACGGCTTTTTGTAATTCGGGTTCGTTGGGTAGCCGTGCTTCCAGTGCTTCTCGCTGCGTTAACGACAGCGTGCCCAACACATACTCCCCCGCCAAAGCATGGTCATCTTCACTTATCTGGTCGTGCTGACTGGGGCGGGTCATGCCATACACTCCCGTAAGCGCAGTAAACTGCGTTTTATCCAGGCCTTTACGGTGCCGAGCGGTGCCCCGGTATGGGCAGAAATTTCTGCATGACTCAGGCCATCAACGTAGGCATGGAGTACACAGTTGCGCCGCTCTGGCTCGAGTTGTTCTAAACAGCTGTCCATTCGCTGGCCGGTCTGCCAATCAAAGGCCTCTTCGGCAACATATGCATGCTGGAAATGTTCGTCCTGCGCTAATTCGTCGGCGGGATCATTGGCAAAATTGATTTCGCGATCACGGTAGCGAATAGCGTTCAACGCCAAATGGCGCGCCACACTAAATATCCATGCGCGCGCGGATCCTTTGCTGGGGTCGAAACTGTCGGCACGTTGCCAAATGTTGAGACACGCATCGTGCACGATATCCTCCGCCATCCCCCGGTCTTTGACGATTCTTATGACGACACCTAACAGCCTGGCGCCTTCGTAAACGTAAAGTTGATGCAAGGCATCATGCTCGCCGCGGGCACATTTCGCCAATGCGGCAGCATGATCAAATTCTAAAGACACGTCAGTCAAAACCTAGCTCCCTGGTGACGGCACCGACGCCAGTCGTCGTTATCACAGACAGCATAGCTGCTGGGAACCCGACAAACGAGTCCCCAGCAGAATTAGACTTACTCAGCAGTCCAGAAGATGTAGTCCGCTTGATAGGTAACGACGGCGGTTGCACCATCGTGATCCATATCGCATGTCACATCAGGCGCAACACCGCCCTGAGTGTTCAGGCGCTGAATGTAGCTAACGCCGGTCATTGCGCCTTCACCCTCGGCTGGGTTGGCTTCTACAAGCTGTAGCGGAATATTGCCGTCGCCGTTGGCGGCCGTTGCTAGCTGGGTACCCGTTACTTTAGAGCCATCCAACGCTTCCCACGTGGCTGGCGGGCCGTAGTAGCTGCCTACTTGGCTGCCATCGCTATCGTTAAGCGCAGCGTGCGGGCCTTTGAATACCCAGCCCATGTTGCCGTCGTCTTTGGTTTCACACATATAGGTAATGGCGCCAACGCCCACGGTTTCGAGCGCGATGGTGTTGCCGTCCGGCACTTGGACGTCCGCAGGCGTTTCGGCCAAAGCGGCTTGACTGAAGGATGCAATCAGAGTGGCGGCCAAGGTAGCGCGCGTTAGATGATGAAGTGTCATTTCAGTCTCCTAAAAGGGTTGTTATCAGCGACCAACAATGGCGGCTGTATAGTGAATACCCGCGAGACCCTTGATTGGATGCAGCTCATTAAAATTTTTTTGAATGACTGCAAAAAAAGCCCGCGAAGGATCGCGGGCAACAAGCATTGGAGAAGAAACGGTGACGTTAAGGAGCTCGCATCGTTTAGAACCACACTTCTGTTTGAACACCGAACGACCACTGACCACCGGTAAAGCCTTCGTTACCTAGTGAGCTAGCCCCGTAATTATTGAGATCGTCATCCCAGTCGCTGAAGGTGGTGAACAGACGAATCTCAGGACGCTGCCAAAAGCCGCCGACTTCAGGCTTGAAGGTGGGCGCAATCGTGAACTTGCTGAAGCCGCCATCAACCGCGTTGCGGCCGCTATAACCTTGGGGATCTAGATCCATCCACTGATAGCCCGCTTCGTACTGCATTTCAAAGTTTTGCGTTAGTTCATTAGCCAAACGCACGTTGATGCCCGCCCAGTTGTATTTGTCACCCTGGGCATAACGGTCTTCGCTGGTTTCAGCCAGGATAGAGGGAGCAACGCGCCACTGGGGAGCGATGTACGTGGTGCCGTATAGGGCCAGGCGGGTGGCGGTCGCGTCGTCGGTTAGCTCACCACGTGAACCAAGGCTTTTCGTTTCAGCGCCCAAGCCCTGGCCATGAAGTACGGCCGCCTTGAAGTTACCTTCGCCCATGCCAAAGAAGCTATCGCCGTGATAAGCAATCATGGTGTGGAAGCCGGTATCCGCAGCCGTTTGGCCGGCACTGATATCCCGCTCGTCGTTGTCCGCCGCGGACATACCGTTGAGCATCCACTGCCAATGACCAAAATAGTTGTTAGAGGTCAGAATAAGGTTGTCGGTATCGCCTTCAAGCCCTGGGTTTTCGCGGTCCACAATCGGATAGTCGGCAAAGCTGCGGCCATAAATCGAGAGGTTGGATTTCCAGTTATCCGCCAACTGCATGTCATAGATACCGCCTCCGGTACCCGCAAGGAAGATCACATCGCTATCGAGCCAATGGATATCGAAGTTGTCACGATCAAAACGTTTACCGGCCCAAATTGAGGCGTTTTCAAACACACCGGTAAAGCTGGGGAGATCGCTGAATTCGGCAAACACCTGGCGCACGTTAAGGTCCGACTCTCCCCCGGTCCAATCATTGCTGGAAGTCGTGCCATCCGCAATCATGGTGCGATAAAGGGCTTTGGCGCCGTTATCGAACTGCATGCGGTAATTGAAAATGGCTTCCGCGTAGGTGTCAGGCTCATTGCCCAAGCGGCCAACCGCCCCGCCTTCACCACCCGCTGGCGTCAGATAGGGCCCCGCGTTCTCGCTTTTACCATCTTCGCCAATCAGCAGGCCTGAACGCGCATAAACATTAAAAGAGAACCCCTCTTCGCCATCGGTATGACGCTCGACGCGAGCTAACCGCTCTTCAATCTCAGCGTCACTTTGGGGCGCGCTTTGAGACTGCTCGGCAATCTCGGCGCGACGTTCGGCAGCATCAGCGCGCTGTTCCGCTGCTTCTATTCGCGCTTCCAACTCGGCAAAGCGTTGTTCCAGGCTCATCTGTGCGGTGGCGGTGCCACTCACTGCGAAGCTAGCAGCCGCAACGGCAATCGCTATTGGCGTTTTGAATGTCATCTTATGCATTGTTATTGGTACCTATTGTTATTGGTTGGTGTCTTTAATCCCACGCTTTCAAACGCTTTTTTTAGCTCCCCTCTCACACTGTTTTGGCTGTGTGTTGATGGCTTTATCACTCAGTGCATCATCAAGAAGCTTTTTATCTAAATCGATTAAGATAAAACCGCAAATCTGCCCTAAGCTATTGCGTTCTGCTAAGTAACATCCGGGTATATCTTGAGCCGCTAAGCGATGACGCTAAACGATGCCCTGCCCTGAGGCGACAAAGCTAAGAGAAGATAGCCAAAACTTAATCGATTAAGCACCTCTTTAACAACCGCTATTTGCTAATTAAAGACCAATGTCTAAGGTGAGATTTCCAAGCGAGTATTCGAGCATTTTGATAGTTGTCTGTCGTACCCGTCGTTTATCATCAGAGCAGCGCCGCGCACAGAGGAGGTTCGAATTATTTTGTGACCACCTTTCAGCTCAATAGCTTATTAAAAATTAGCCTTCATAGGAGACATCGTGACTGATCAACGCCGGATGACACTCAAGAACCTTGCCCAGGAACTCGGCGTCTCCACAGCGACGATCTCCAATGCTTTCAACCGCCCAGACCAGCTCTCACCTGCCTTGCGTGACCGCATACTTAAAGCGTCCAAGCGACTGGGATACAGCGGGCCAGATGCTAAAGCGCGCAGCCTACGTACAGGCCGTTCTCGAATTATTGCGGTGGTGTTGACGGAGAGCCTTACCTACAGTTTGAACGACGCTGTGGTAGGCGAGTTTTTATCAGGCGTCGCTGAGGTGCTTGACGCCCATGGCCATACGTTACTGCTGGTGCCTGGACGTGGGCATGCCTCCCAACCGCCGGGCTCCGCTAATATTGCCGATGGCTTTATCGTGTATGGGCTAATGCCCAACCATAAGTTGTTAGACGAGCTACCTGCCCAGCGCACGCTGGTAACGGTGGATTTCGATATCGAAGGCTACCCGACTGTTCATGTTGATAACCGTGCGGCCAGTTACCAGATCGCGAAGCATGCGCTTCGCACACTCCCTAAACGTCCAGCGATCATTAACTTGCGCTTAACAAAACAAGCCTGCAACGGCCGGGTGAAGCCGGAACATACGCTGCTACCCGATACGAGCACGGTGAGTCGAGCTCGACTGGAGGGATTTCATCGCGCACTTGACGAGCATGGGATTGATACTGAGCAAGTACCGCTATGGAATATAGAAGAAAACACGTTTGAGGTTTGTTCGCCCGTGATTGCTGAGATTCTGGATCAGCCTTTAGGACAACGCCCTGATCTATTGCTCTGCATGTCTGACCGCATTGCCCTGACCGCCCTCACGCTAGCTGAGGAACGAGGCATAAAGGTACCTGAAGAACTGCGCATTACAGGCTTTGATGGCATTGCTGAAGGACAATACCGCGCACCGCGGTTAACCACGGTGCGACAGGATAGTGCAGGTAAAGGGCGGCTAGCCGCCCAGATGATCTTGGGGCGCACCCCGTTCGCCCAACAACTGCTCAAAACAGAGCTTTTGTTGGGCGATACCTGCCCTTAGGTTTTCTAACGGACTATTTTGCAGTCTTCTGCATCGCAATGGCGGTGTCCAACATGCGGTTGGAGAAGCCCCACTCGTTGTCATACCACGCCATGATTTTCACCAGACGACCGTTTACACGGGTGTGGTTAGCGTCAAAGGTGGACGAGTGCGCATCGTGATTGAAGTCGATAGACACCAGCGGCTGGGCATTAACCGCCAGTACCGGTGAGTTAGCCGCCGCTTTCTCGACGATAGCGTTGATTTCTTCTTTGGTGGTGTCACGACTCGCGGTGAAAGTGAGGTCCACCAGCGACACATTGATCACCGGCACACGAACCGCTAGGCCATCGAACTTACCGGCCAGTTCGGGCAACACCAAGCCTACCGCCGCCGCTGCCCCGGTTTTGGTCGGGATCATCGAATGGGTTGCACTACGGGCACGATATGGGTCGGAGTGGTAGACATCCGATAGGTTCTGGTCATTGGTGTAAGCATGTACCGTGGTCATCAGACCGTTTTCGATACCCACCGCATCATTCAAGGCTTTCGCTACCGGTGCCAAACAGTTCGTGGTGCAGGAAGCATTCGACACCACCGTGTGTTCGGCCGTCAGAATATCGTCATTGACCCCGTAAACGATGGTGGCATCGGCATCCGGGCTGGGAGCAGAAATGAGTACCCGCTTGGCACCCGCCGCTATGTGTTTAGCAGCTGCATCGCGCTTGGTAAATAGCCCTGTGCACTCCATCACCAAGTCGATATCCATGGTTGCCCACGGTAACTGGGCAGGGTCGCGCTCCGAGGAGATCGCAATACGGTCACCATCCACGGTAATGCTCTCAGCATCGTGCTCGACCTTGAAAGGAAAGTGCCCATGCACGGTGTCGTGACGCAGCAGGTGAGAGTTCAGCGCCGGATCGCCAAGGTCGTTAATAGCGACGACCTGAACACGATCACGGTAGCTGTTTTCATAAAGGGCGCGTAGTACGTTGCGGCCGATACGGCCAAATCCGTTAATCGCAACTCTTATTGTCATGATAGCTCCTCAATCAACCAATGGTAGCAAGTGGCGTATTTTGTAAAATATTTACTAAAAATACGTATTTAAGCGTCAAGAGGCTGATAATTAGTCTTACAATCGCCCCAAAAGGCTTTCAAATATCCAATATGTAGTAAAATTACTATATAAACGCTATCGTAGTCCAATATTTAATCACCAACAACACCCCGCCAAGGAGCGTGTCACCGTGACGAAAGCGACCTCGAAGACAGCAGACCAAGCCTTCACTTCTCCCCTTTCTCCTTCTGAATCCGGTGCTCATGTCCCCTTGAGGCGCACTAAAATCGTTGCCACGCTCGGCCCTGCTAGCGACCGCCCTGGCGTGCTCGAAGCAATGCTTAAGGCGGGTGTCGATGTGGTGCGGCTAAACTTCTCGCATGGCTCAGCTGACGATCATCGTCGGCGACTGAACGACGTGCGGGAAATCGCCGCTCGCCTTGGGCGTAGTGTCGCGGCGCTGGGCGATCTACAGGGCCCTAAAATTCGTATTGCGCGCTTTGTTGAAGGCGCCGTCAAGCTTGAGGTGGGCCAGACCTTCGTTCTGGACATGACGCTCGACACGCACAGCGGCACCGCCGAGCGGGTGGGCTGCGACTATAAGACCCTGCCCCAAGATGTGGTTCCAGGCGATCGCCTGCTGCTTGACGATGGTCGGCTAGTGCTAGACGTGACTCAAGTGGTCGGCCAGGAAGTGCATACGCGAGTGCATGTAGGCGGCAAACTTTCCAACAACAAAGGGATCAACAAGCAGGGCGGCGGCCTTTCTGCCCCTGCCCTCACCGATAAAGACCGGGAAGACCTAAAAACCGCCATTGAGATTGGCGTAGACTATCTGGCTGTTTCTTTCCCCCGTAACGCCGCCGATATGCAGGAAGCCCGCGAGCTGCTTGGGGCGGCTGGCAAAGAGATCGGCTTGGTCGCTAAGCTCGAGCGCGCCGAAGCGGTGGCCGATGACGCCACGCTGGATGCCATTATCGAAGCGTCAGAAGCGGTGATGGTGGCGCGAGGAGATCTCGGCGTCGAGATTGGTGACGCTGCGCTCATCGGCACCCAGAAACGCATTATCAAGCATGCCCGCTCCCTGAACCGTGCGGTGATCACCGCCACCCAGATGATGGAGTCGATGATCGAATCGCCGCTGCCTACCCGCGCCGAAGTCTTCGACGTGGCCAATGCGGTGCTCGACGCAACCGATGCGGTAATGCTTTCAGCGGAAACCGCTGCGGGGGATTACCCGGTGGAAACCATCGAGGCCATGAACCGCGTCTGCCTGGGTGCCGAGCGTGAGCGCCTGGCCCAGGAATCAGGCCATCGTATTCACGAAGGTTTCGAGCGTATCGATGAAACCATTGCGCTGTCGGCGATGTATGCCGCCAACCACCTCTCCGGCGTCAGCGCCATTGCCTGCATGACATCGACCGGCTATACACCGCTGATCGCCTCCCGCATTCGCTCCGCGCTGCCTATCGTAGGATTGGCCCACAGCCCTATTGCCCAGCGCCGCATGGCGCTTTACCGAGGTGTTGTCTCGATACCTTTCGACACCACCGAGATGGACCCGGCCAACCTCAATCATGAAGCCTTGAAATGCCTGCAGGCGCAGGGATTCATACATCCTGGCGAGCATGTGATCCTGACGCGCGGCGATCATATGAACGCCCACGGTGGTACCAATACAATGAAAATCCTTGCTCTCGATAGCGATTAGTGGAGCAATAACCACGCGAGCTTAAAAAGAAAAAGTGACGGGCCTACAGGGCCCTCAAGGAGAGTAACGCCATGACTGACGCGCAACCGCCCCGCCAGGCCATCCGCACCCTGCAAGCGCGAAAGCGCATTGCGCTGATTGCCCACGACGGCAAGAAGAGCGAAATGCTGGAGTGGGCGACCCGCTGGCAGGGGGTACTCAGCCAGCATGAGCTGATTGGCACCGGCACCACCGCCGGGCGCTTGAAAAGCACCCTGGGGCTCAGTGTCGAAGGCTTGATGAGTGGGCCGTTGGGCGGCGACCAGCAAATTGGTGCTCGCATCGCCGAGCAGCGTCTGGATGTACTGATTTTCTTTTGGGATCCTTTCTCGCCTCAACCCCACGACCCGGATGTCAAGGCGCTGCTGCGCTTAGCCGCCCTGTGGAATGTGCCGGTTGCCTGCAATGCGGCGACCGCCGACTTCCTACTTTCATCGCCCTATCTGGGCGAAAGTTACGATATGTCGATTCCGGATGCGAGTGCCTGGGCACAGGCCAGGACGGTTTAAGCCAGCCGTTTAACGCTAGATCAGCAACAACGGAGCGCCGTGTTCAGCGGGTGTGCAGATGACGATCAACCACCTGCAGCCCGCATTCATAGCGGCCCTCTAAGGCGGCCAAGGCGCAGTTCAACGTTAACGCGGCAATTCGGTCATAATCCTGCAGCGCTGAGTTGACCGGCTGGGGAAGAAAATCCAGCAGGCGGTGATCGCCAAACGTGGCCAGGCGAACGGTCTCTGGCAAGCCGCCGCGCTCCAGGAACACATCAAACACCCCTTCCAGCAGCGTATAAGACGCTGTTACCAGCGCATCGGCGCCGCCCATTTCATCTAGCAGCCGGGTGGCAAGGCGTGCTCCTTCATTACGCTCGTAACGCGTGCCGCTTAAAATAAGCGGCTCTACATCAGCCCCTTTGAGCGCCGCCTGAAAACCTGCCCGCCGTTCACTACTGATCGAAAGATTTGGCATCGCCTCTAGCCACGCAACGCGCCTGGTGGCTTTGCCGATGACCGAGCGAGTCAGCGTCTCAGCTGCTTCGCAGTCATTGCTCACCACGCTGGCAAATAGCGCGGGATTCAGGCCACGGTCCATGCCCACCACGCACCAGCCCTCATCTACCAAATCGGCGTAGAAGGTGTCGTCGCTCGGCAGACAACTGGCAGTGATCAACACCTCGCAGCGCTGGGCACGCAGCGCCAGCGCGAGCGCTCGCTCGCTCTCGGCACAATCATCCGAACTGACAATCAGCAATTGATAGCCCTGCTCCCGCGCGCCGCGCTCCAGGCGTTTTGCCAGCCGAGCATAACTGATGTTTTCCAAATCTGGCACGATCAGGCCCAGCAAACGACTCGCCCCACGGCGCAACGCGGCCGCCTGCGGGTCAACGTGGTAGCGATGTTGACGCACCACTGCCATCACTTTCTCGATCGTTGCTGCGCTGATGCGGCGCTGCTCGGCCTGGCCATTAATCACGTAGCTAGCCGTCGTGCGCGAGACGCCGGCTAGCCGGGCAATATCGGCGAGTGTCATTCGGGTTCCTCTTAATGTGACCGGGCAGTTTATCAGCAAGTTAGCGCCTACCAGACCAAAGTCTAAAAGCACAAACCTTGTGTCATGAAGTGAATCGATTCAGCATAGCACTAAACCCAGATTCGATGGCAAGGATGAAACTCGCTGGCAGCCAGCTTCATTCTACTGGCATCACCGCCATCATCATTTAGCTACGATCATTTACAACGATCACTTATGTACACGCCCTGCTACCGACCCACAGCGCTCATCTGAGGTACTGAACCTTAGGTACTGAGCCTGAAGATTGAGGAGTAGCAGAGCGCGTTTACAGGAGAACTCTATGTTGACCCTCGGCCCCGATGACATCTTGCTCGACCGCCATGCGGATAGCTGGCAAACCGCGCTAGACAGTGCCGCTGAAGCGCTGGTGGACGCCGGATTGGTTGAGGCCGAGTACCGTGACGGCCTACACGCCCGTGAAGCCCAGTCCTCGACGTACCTGGGCAACGCTATCGCGATCCCCCATGGCACGCCGGAAAGCCGCCAATATGTGAAACAAACCGGCGTGCGAGTACTGCAGTTTCCCCAGGGAATCGAGTGGCACGACGGCCAGCTAGTGTACGTCTTGGTGACGATTGCGGCTCAAAACGACGAGCACCTGGATATTTTGCGCCAGCTCACCCACGTGCTGGATCGTGAAGGCGTTGCCGAACAGTTAGCCAGTGCCAACGCCGCTGCCGATGTCGCGCGCCTGCTGTCTAAACCAGCGCTTGAGCCACGCCTGGATGCCGACACGCTGTGTGTGAGTTTTCCCGCTCAGGATCCGCAAGAGCTTGCCATCGCCGCCGCTGCCCGCCTGCGGCAAAGCAGCTGTGTCGATAACGCTTTCATTACGGCTATCGCCACCGCTCAGCCCACGTGGTTAGGCAAAGGGCTATGGCTCGCCAGCAGTTCACAGGGCGTCAATCAGCCCGCGCTTGGGGTCGCCACACCGGCCTCATCCACGTTAGAAAGCGGCGGCCACCCAGTGCATGCGCTGTTTTGCTTGGCCGCCCATGGCGATGCCCACCGCCCGCTGTTGGATCAACTGATGGCAGTGCTGGAAAGCGGCGCGAGCGACACGTTACTCACGCGCAACAGTGATCAGTTATTAGCTCTGCTGGCGGGTGAAACCGCCTCTACCCATACCCGCCGTGTTCGAGTGCTTAATCCCCATGGCCTTCATGCCCGCCCTGCCAAGCAGTTGGTACAGGCCGCCCGCGCCCAGCCCATGGCGATCAATGTCCGCCTGGAAGAAGGCAGCGCCACGCCGGTTTCCGCGGCCAGCTTGACCAAGGTGATCGGCCTGGGGGCACGCCGTGGCCAGTGGCTGATGCTATCCGCCGAAGGCGACAACGCCGCGCAAGCGCTCGAGAGCGTAGCGGCAACGATCGAGGCGGGACTGGGCGAGAAAGTAACGCCTTTCGATGGCGGCTTTGACGCTGCACCGCTTGCCAGCGCGACCCAACCCGCCGTTGAGCCGCTGATCGCCGATACGCCCCATACCGGGGTGGCTGCCTCACCAGGCTTGGCCATTGCTCCCGTGTTTGTGATCCGGCCGCTGCAATTTGAGTACGCACAGCACGCGACAGATACCGACCAGCAGCTCGCTCGCCTGGATCACGCCATTCAGGAAGGCGCGGCCCAACTGCAAACCCTGGTGCGTAATGCCCAAGGCGGCGAAGTAGCCGATATTCTCTCGATGCATGAAGAGATGCTCGCTGACCCCGAGCTTCACCACGCGGCCACGGATGCCATTCGTGAGGGACGCTCGGCGGAAGCGGGCTGGTGGGAGGCGATCGAAACCGCCGCTCACGCTCAGGAAATGCTGGCTGACCGACTACTTGCCGAACGCGCGGCCGATCTGCGCGACGTAGGCCGCCGGGTGCTGGGCGTACTCTGCGATGTGACGCTGCCGGAACCGCCTGACCACCCCTATATTCTGGTCATGGACGACATCGGCCCTTCCGATGTGGCCCGGCTGGACACCTCTCGGGTGCGCGGCCTGCTCACCGTACGTGGTGGCGCCACGGCCCACAGCGCCATTTTGGCCCGCGCGCTCGGCATTCCGGCTGTAGTAGGCGCGGGGCAAGCGGTCATGGCGCTCAATAACGCCAGTATGCTGATACTTGACGGCGATCGTGGCCGGGTAACATCGCAGCCTTCCGAAGAGCGGTTACAGCGTGCCGAGCAGCAGTTGCTCGACCATCAGCAGCGCGAAGCCGATGCCTGGGAGACCCGTTTTGAGATTGCCCAGACCCGTGACGGCCACCGTGTCGAAGTCGCCGCCAACCTGGGCAACACCGCCCACGCCGCCGACGCGGTAGAGCGCGGCGCCGAGGGTGTTGGCCTGCTGCGTACCGAGTTCCTGTTCATGGCCCACGCCAGCGCGCCTGATTTGGATACCCAGATTGGTGAATACCGCCAAGCGGTAGAAGCGTTGGGTGAGCGCCCATTGGTCGCACGCACACTGGACGTCGGCGGCGACAAGCCGCTGCCCTACTGGCCGGTTCCTCAGGAAGATAACCCCTTTCTGGGCCTGCGCGGCATTCGCCTGGCGCTAACCCAGCCCGACGTGCTCGAGACCCAGCTGCGTGCGCTCTTGATGGCCAGTAAGGATCATCCGTTGCGCATTATGCTGCCGATGATCAAGGACATTGCCGAGTTCCGTGCCGTCAAGGTGATCTATGACCGCCTGCTGCACGAAATCCCCGCTTCCCAGCGCGCCACCGATGTACAGCTGGGCGTGATGATCGAAGTCCCTTCCAGCGCGCTATTGGCCCCCAGCCTCGCCGCCGAGGTGGACTTCTTCTCAGTGGGCACCAATGATTTGACCCAGTACACCTTGGCAATCGACCGCGGCCACCCCGAACTTTCCTCCCAGGCTGACGGCCTTCACCCGGCGGTGCTGCGCTTGATCGAGATGACCGTAGCGGCCGCACATAGCCAAGGCAAATGGGTTGGCGTGTGCGGCGAGCTGGCATCCGACGCCGTGGCTATTCCGGTATTAGTAGGCTTGGGCGTTGATGAACTGTCGGTCAGTGCACGACAAATTCCGTTGGTCAAAGCTCGCCTGCGTGAGTTTGACTTCGCGGAAGCTCAGGCAAGCGCCCAGCTTGCCCTGGCCCAAGCGACCAGTGACGACGTGCGCGATGCGCTGGAGGCGCGCTGATGGCCCGCGTTCTGTGTATCACTCTTAACCCGGCACTGGATTTGGCATTTAATCTTGACGCTTTAGTGCTAGGCAGCGTGAACCGCCCTCGCAGCGCACAGTTAGAAGCGGCGGGCAAAGGCGTCAATGTTGCCCGAGTGCTGGCAGGCCTTGGCCACCACGTCACGGTCAGTGGCTTTTTAGGCAGCGAGAACGACGCACCCTTTGCTCTTGCCTTCAAACAGTTGGATTTGATCGATGCCTTTGTGCGGGTCCCCGGCAGCACGCGTATCAATGCCAAGCTAGCCGAGCAGGGCGGCCGCGTTACTGATATCAACGGTCCCGGCATGCCGATCGACGCCACGCATTTACATACGCTGATCACCTCGCTGGAGGCTGAACTGAACAGTGCGACACCACCCCAGGCGGTAGTTGTCGCCGGCAGCCTGCCACCGGGTCTGTCATTGGACGATTTTGGCCAGCTGCTGGCGCATTTAAACACCCGCGGCGTACCACTGTGGGTCGACACCAGCGGGGCGGCCCTGAAGGCTGCCATCGACGTCCACCCAGCGGGCGTCAAACCCAATGAAAGCGAACTCGCCGAGTGGGCAGGTGGTGCGCTCGATACGATTCCAGCGCGCTTGGCGGCTGCTACGCGGTTGCATCAAAACGGCATCGCCCATGCGCTTGTGTCTGCAGGCGACGAAGGCGTGCTTTGGGTGAACGCCCAAGGCGCCTGGCATGCCACGCCGCCTAAGGTCACCGCTACCAACACCGTCTGCGCTGGCGATACCTTTGTGGCGGGTATGCTTCACGGCCTGCTGACACATCAGAACGGTCAGTACGACGCTGAACAAACGCTGCGTTTTGCCACTGCGCTTTCTGCCGAGGCCGTGCGCCATGTCGGTGTCGGCAACCCTCAGGCGATAGATTTCGACTCACTCCAACAACATACCCGGATACGGCGTCTTGACGACACCATCACCGAGGGAGCTACGCTATGAACATTATCCTGATTACCGCCTGCCCCAGTGGCATGGCCACCACCTTCCTCGCGGCTAAGCGTCTGGAACAAGCGGCTCAACGCCAAGGCTGGTCGGTACACGTTGAAATGCATGGCGAAATCGCACCGCTACAAACGGCCACCGCCGAGCAGATCGCCCATGCCGATCTCATTGTGGTCGCCGCCGATCATGTGCCCGGCCCGGAGCGCTTTGAAGGCAAGCGCCTCTTTCAGGCGCCGATTGCCAGTGCCCTGCCCAACCCCAACGACTTTTTAGCCCAGGCCAAGCGCGAGGCGCCCCTTTACAGCGCCCCCAAAACCACCAGTGCGCCAGCCACCACCAGCGCGGCGGGCGAAAAAAGAATCGTTGCCGTCACCGCTTGCCCTACCGGTGTCGCCCACACCTTTATGGCGGCCGAAGCATTGGCTGAGGCGGGAAAAGCCATGGGCCACGCCATCCGCGTGGAAACCCAGGGTTCGGTGGGCGCTCAAGATAAATTGACCGAAGCAGAGATCGCTGACGCGGACGTGGTCGTGCTGGCCTGCGATATCGACGTTGATCCATCGCGCTTTACAGGTAAACGTATTTACCGCACCTCGACCGGCAATGCGCTGAAAAAGCCACGCCCTACGCTTGAAGCCGCCCTCAGCGAGGCCGCCATAGAAAACGATAGCAGCAGTGCAGGCACCGCGAACAAGAGCGTTAAAGAGAAAGGTGTTTATAAACACCTGCTCACCGGCGTTTCCTTCATGCTGCCGATGGTCGTGGCGGGTGGCCTGCTGATTGCCCTCTCTTTTGTGTTTGGCATTGAGGCCTTTGAGCAGGAAGGCACCCTGGCTGCCGCGCTGATGCAAATCGGTGGAGGCACCGCCTTCGCGCTGATGATTCCGGTGCTTGCTGGTTACATCGCCTACTCGATTGCCGACCGCCCCGGCATCGCGCCGGGTATGATTGGCGGCATGCTGGCAGCCAATATCGGCTCCGGCTTTATCGGCGGTATTTTGGCTGGTTTCCTGGCAGGCTATGTGGCGCTGGCGGTGACGCGCTACGTCAAACTGCCCTCCAGCGTTGAATCCCTGAAACCGATTCTGATTATTCCGCTGGTTGCCAGTTTGATTACCGGCCTGACCATGATCTACGTGATTGGTGAACCGGTCGCGGCGCTGCTTAGTGCTCTCACCAGCTTCTTGGAATCCATGGGCTCTACCAACGCGGTGCTGCTGGGTATTCTGCTGGGCACAATGATGTGTTTTGACCTGGGTGGCCCGGTCAATAAAGCCGCTTACACCTTTGGGGTGGGCCTGCTCGCCTCTGAAACCTATGGCCCCATGGCGGCGATTATGGCGGCGGGTATGGTGCCTGCCATTGGTATGGGCATTGCTAGCTTTGTCGCGCGCAACAAGTTTTCAGCACCGGAGCGCGAAGCAGGTAAGGCCTCTTTCGTGCTGGGCCTGTGTTTTATCAGCGAAGGCGCGATCCCCTTCGCGGCAAAAGATCCGCTGCGGGTCATTCCGGCCTGCATCGCCGGCGGGGCACTTACCGGCGCACTCTCGATGCTGGTGGGTGCGAAGCTAATGGCGCCCCATGGCGGTATCTTCGTACTGCTGATACCCAATGCCATTACCCCGGCGCTGCTTTACCTTGCCGCTATTGTGGCTGGCTCATTGGTGACGGGTTTAAGCTATGCGTTTATCAAACGTGGTGCGGCCCAGGTCGCTATCGCCAGCTAGAGAAACCCAGCGTATTTACGGGCAGGCCAACGCGCCTGCCCGCATCACTACGTTCTTTTACGTATTAATGCGTATTTAAGTCGTACCAACCCTCTACTCCTTGGCGCTTTTTAGGTAGTATTTTTACATAACGCCGCTATTAGCTGGTCACACTAGTTTGGTTACCACACTCACATAACAAACGGATCACCCTATGTTTCAGCTCACTCGCAGTGTCACCTGGCAGGCGCTTGATCGCCTTCGCGACAAAACCGCCAACGATCGCATTCGTGATTACTTCACCAATGATCCGCAGCGTTTTGAGAAAATGAGCTTACGGGTGGGCGGTCTGTTTCTTGACTACTCCAAGCACCACGTCTCCGATGAAGTGCTCGCCAAGCTGATAGAGCTGGCCGACCACTCGGCGCTGGTTCAGCGCCGTGCGCAGATGTTCTCTGGTGATATCATCAACGTGACTGAGAACCGTCCGGTTCTGCATACGGCTCTGCGCCACTTAGGCGACGAGCCGGTCTATGTCGACGGCGAAGACGTGATGCCGGAGATCACCCGCACCCGTGAGCAAATCAAGCTGTTTTCAGAAGCGGTGCGCAGCGGCGAGTGGAAAGGCTACAGCGGCAAACGCATTAAAGACGTGGTCAATATCGGTATTGGCGGCTCGGATCTGGGGCCCAATATGGCCGTTCGCGCACTGCTGAAGTACCGCCACCCGGAGCTCCACTTCCACTTCGTTTCCAACGTGGATGGCACCCATATTCAGAAGGTGCTCTCGCGCCTTGATCCCGCGACTACGCTGTTCATCGTCTCTACCAAGACCTTCTCTACCCAGGAGACGCTGCTCAACGCCAAAACCGCGCGGCGCTGGTTTCTGGAAAACGCCGGCGAAGACGCCGATGTGGGTGCGCACTTTATCGCTGCGTCTACCAACCGCAAGGCGGCCATGGAGTTCGGCATTCGCGAAGAGAATGTGTTCGAGTTCTGGGCCTGGGTGGGGGGACGCTACTCCATGTGGTCGTCCATCGGGCTGCCGATTGCGCTTTCGATCGGTTTCGAAGGCTTTATCGAGCTACTGGAAGGCGCGCACGAGATGGACAACCATTTCATCAACGCGCCCTTCTCGCAGAACATGCCGGTGCTGATGGCGCTAATTGGTATTTGGTACATCAACTTTATTGGTGCCGAAACCCAAGCCATCGTGCCCTACGATCAAGCGCTGAATCAGTTACCCTCTTTCCTGCAGCAGCTTGATATGGAGTCCAATGGCAAATCGGTGGATATTTTCGGCCACCCGGTGAATTACAAAACCGGCCCGATTGTGTGGGGCCAAACCGGCTCCAACGGCCAGCACGCTTTCTTCCAGCTATTGCACCAGGGCACCCGCTATGTGCCGATTGATTTTATCGCCTCGCTCAAGCCCGAGCCCGGCGTAGAAGACCACCACTTCGCCCTGCTAACCAATATGCTCGCCCAGGCAAACGCCTTTATGGAAGGCAGCCAAGGCGATAGCAAAGAGCTTAGCCAACACGACCCCTACAGCTGCCCCGGCAACCGCCCCTCCAGCACGCTACTACTGGACGAGCTAACGCCAAAAAACCTGGGCGCGCTAATTGCGCTCTACGAGCACAAGGTATTTGTCCAAGGCGTCATCTGGAACATCAACTCGTTTGACCAGTGGGGTGTGCAGCTCGGCAAGCGCATCGCCGGTGAAATCAGCGAACGCATCGACACCAACGCCGCTGACTTCGACGCTTCCACCCAAGGCCTGCTGGAGTTGGTGCGGGCGCACTTCCCTAATGGCGGCAGCGACAAAAAGGAAAGCGCACCGGCCAGTGCCGATAAGAAGCCATCACGCAAGAAGCGTTGAATGGATAGGTTGGTAAATCGATAAAAAGCATCGTCTTGGCTTGAGAAAGCCAAGGCGTTGCTTTTGCATATCGAGTGCAAGCCACATAACGACCATAAACTTGAGAGTCAGAACGAACGTTAGAATACATCGCTACAATGGATATTTACCGTGGTCTACAAGCCACTACCAGCGTACTTAATCTTCTTATATAGCTTGCCCATAGAATGGGCCCCTATTATCAACCCCATGCTGAGCAAGATAACAGAGAGCGAACCATAGGCAATAATACCTCCCCAGGCCCACTGACTAATCGCTGTGCCTATATGTTGAACAAAGAGATAGATGCCTATGAGAAAGCTACCTGCCCGCACCAAGCCTGCCTCACTAATGTTTACACTTGCCTCTGCGCCAGCGCCGACATGGATTTTGTTCGCTAACGTCTGCGCTGACAACCACAATATTACGCCCGCCACCATAGGGATCAGAACCCCTGCTACTAACTCAGGTAACCACTCACTTCTTAACTCACCCAAACCAGAGCTAAACAGTATTGGTGATACTGACAGAAGAGGGTTCAGCGCAAGGTAAATTGCTAATACTCTTATTAGTAGGATCGAAAATGCGTTCATAGCACCAGTTTTGAAAGTCATTATATTCATAGGTCGTAATCACAAATGGATCACCCTATTAATCTGTTACTGCTAATTAATCTTACGCCTCATCAGGTATCAGCGCTAGCAGGTCGGTAACGCCGATATCTAAACCGGCTTGTGAGAGCAGCGTAGATGCTTGCCCTCGGTGATGAGTCTGGTGATTGAAAAGATGGAGGATAAGGCTCGAGAAGCGCCGAGTGGATGGCTCTCCTTTCAAATTGTGGTAACTCAGCACGGTATCCAGGTCGTCGTCAGTTAGCGCTTCAATCCAGTTGATAATCACGCTATCCAACCACTGACGATGCGTTTTGAGACCTTCCAAGTCATCAAACATCACTTGATCAAGGCGCGCTGGAGTGGGTAAAGGTACCATTACCGCAAGCGTTGCAACTGAGGACGTGTGGGTTGCAAACCGCTTCAGCCAGAGGGTGTCAGCTACCACAATGTGGTTTAAGGTGCCAAAAATCGAGCCAAAGAAGGCGCCCCTCTCTTCGCTAAGCGCTGCGGCACTCATCTGGCTAGCAGCATCGTACACCTTGGCGTTCATCCACTGGTTATAAGTGGCTAACTGTTCGAAGTGTTGTTGAAGTGTCATGAGTTAAGACCTTTCCTTGTCAAAAGCAGCATCCATCTAGAACGTTTAAAATACGGGCCAAGAACAGAGTTACCGCCCGCCTGCTACATCAATAAATGACCCCGTTACGTCAGAGGCTTCGTCCGACAATAACCAGGCGATGGTGTTGGCCACTTCTTCAGCGCTACCGCCACGCTGCATGGGAATCTGTGGTGCTAAGCGATCTACTCGCCCTGGCTCACCACCGTCGGCATGCATATCAGTGTAGATAAAACCGGGACGAACGGCGTTAACACGAATCCCCGAGCCAGCAACCTCGCGAGACAGCCCCTTTGTTAGGGCGTCCATGGCACCTTTCGATGCAGCGTAATCAACATATTCAAAGGGCGAGCCTGTTTGCGAGGCAAGCGATGAAACATTGACGATGGCACTGCCTGGTGGAAAGCGCCTGACGGCTTCTCTGGAGCAGAGAAAACAGCTGATCACGTTACTATTAAGCACTTTATTGAAGCGCTCAAGGTCGATATCGACCAGCTTGGATTGAGTAAACAGCACGCCTGCATTATTGACCAAATGCGTCACCTTGCCAAAGCGCTCTTCTGCTGCATCAAACAGGCGGATAACGTCATCTTCACGGCTAACATCTGCTTGGTAGCTAAACGCTCGACCACCCTCTCGAACAATGCAATCCGCCACCTCATCGGCCCGCTCACTATTGGCAAGATAGTTGACGCAAACCGCATAGCCTTTTGCGCCGAGCAGCTTTGCGGTGGCTGCTCCGATACCTCGGCCTCCCCCGGTCACGATAACCACTTTCGACATAACGTTTCCTCGTTAGCTCTTTGGTCACAAACCCATTTTGCATATTAGCCCCATGATAATGACTTGGTTAGCTCCCTTTTAGCTACCTGTCGGCCTCAGTCATGGACTTTCTATTGATTTATGACAGCATCAAAACTACTGTATATAAAACCACATAAAGAGGTGAACTCATGGCATCTCTTGGCTCTCCTGATCAGCCAGCCATTTACAAAGGGCGCGGCGCGACCTACGACCCGCACAATCGTTTTGCGCCTAACCATAGCGTGGTGGAAGACGACGGCTGGTGGCGTGAGGAAGCGTCCACGACTATCGCCACCGAAGTGCGAGAAGAAGTGAGCAAAAGCGCGCTGTCGTGGAATAAATCACCGGACTTACCGTTTGATCGCTCACTTAATCCTTACCGAGGCTGTGAACATGGTTGCGTTTACTGCTACGCCCGGCCCTCACACGCTTACTGGGATTTATCGCCAGGTCTGGATTTTGAAACCAAACTCATTGCCCGCAGTGGTTTGGTGGAACGGTTAACGGAGGAGCTTTGCCACCCCAACTATGTGTGCCGCCCGATCAACCTTTCCGGCAACACTGACTGCTACCAGCCGTTAGAGGCGACTTACAAAACCACCCGGCGGTTATTGGAGTTGTTGCTGGAGTGCCGCCACCCTGTAACGCTAGTGACTAAAAGTACGCTGGTACTGCGCGATTTGGAGCTATTAGCGGAAATGGCCGAGCACCGTTTGGTACGCGTATTTGTTAGTTTGACTAGCCTGGACGCCAATTTAAAACGCACTTTAGAGCCCCGGGCGGCATCACCCCAGGCCAGGCTCCGGGCGATCCGCGAACTAAATACCGCGGGCATTCCGGTCGGCACGCTGATATCGCCCGTTATTCCAGGGCTGACGGATCATGAAATCGAAAAACTACTCGAAGCCGCCAGCCGAGCAGGCGCACGAACGGCGGCTTGGATGTTGCTGCGCTTACCTTATGAAGTGGCGCCGCTATTCGAGGCGTGGCTGGAAGCCCACTACCCGGAACGCGCCGCCAAAGTGATGAGCCTTATGCGCCAGTGCAGGGGCGGAAAAGCCTATGATGCCAAGTTTGGTAAGCGCTTTCGCGGGGAAGGTGTCTTTGCCGATCTGATTGCGCAGCGTTTTGCACGCGCCAGCCGCCATTGGAACATGCAGGATCGCACCGAGCAGGGTTTAAATACGCGGGATTTTCGCCCGCCGCGGGCGCAGGGTGACTTATTCATTTAAGCTACACAGCGGATGAATCATTTTGCTGTTAAGGAAGCCCCATGCCCGCACTAAGCAAAACTAAATCAAGCTTTTACCGACGTTTATATGTGGCCTATTTAATCGAACAAGGCGCTGCCAGCGTCCCAGCCTTAATGGATGTCACGGGGATGCCGCGGCGCACCGCCCAGGACACCATCGCTTCACTTGCCGAGTTGGATATTGAGTGCGTGTTTACTAAAGATGACGGCGAACGCCATAATATTGGACGCTATCAGATACGCGACTGGGGCGCGATAGACCCACGTTGGGTAGCCACACACGCTGAGCAACTTAAGCAAGCGCTTGGCTATGCTGATTAGTTAGTCATTATCATCCGGCTCTGCCCAAGCCAGTCTCGCTGCGTTGAGGGTAACCGTCAGCGAACTTGCCGCCATGGCAAGCACCGCGACCAAGGGTGGAATAGCCATCACCACCACCAACCCCAAAGCCAGGGTGTTGTAGAGTGCTGAAAAAAATAGATTTTGCAGCATGATCCGCCGAGTGCGTTTAGCAATGTTAAGCAGTTTAACTACACCGCCAATACCTGGCGTCATTAGCTGTGCCGAAGCACCTTCACGGGCGGCTTCGCTAGCACTCAGTGGGGCAATGCCCACCTCTGCCGCGGCCAGGCTCAATGTGTCGTTCACCCCATCTCCCACATAGAGTATTGGCGAAGGTAACGCCTGTAGCAGTCGAGCTTTGGCTTCGGGCGAGCGTTGGGCATAGCAGGCTTCTCGGACAAGCCCTACCTGTTCACCTAGCCAGCTAACAGCCCCCTGCCGGTCGCCGCTGATCATCGCGACGACATAACCTGAATCAAGCAGGCGCTTCACGCTTGGTTTAGCGTCGTCTAGCGGCTGATCAGTGAGATAAAAAGTCGCCAACCAGCCCGATGAATCAGCCAACATCACTTGAGAAGCAAATGCCATCGCGGGGTCTTCTGCTTGGGAGGGCAACGCAATCCGCTGACGATTGAGCCAATTAGCGCTGCCAAGCGTTAGCCACTCGCCGCTATTTAACTGTACACGGCGCCCTTCCCCAGGCGATTCATTGACGGCTATGGCGTGCTGGAGGGCTTGATCAGAGGTCTGCTCACGTGGATTGCTCGACCAGTGTGCTAACGCGTGGGCTAATGGATGGTCGCTTCCAGCTACGGCGGCGCTTAGCGTGCTAAGTACCGTATGTTTATCAGCACCCTCGCGCGCCTGCCAGTGCAGCATGGAATGACTGCCGGTCGTTAAGGTGCCGGTTTTATCCAGCGCTACCGAGCGAATACGCGCCAAGGTTTCAAGCGCTGCCGGGTCGCGTAGCGCAATACCCTGCTGCATGGATTGGCCACTACCAGCAAGGCTTGCCAACGGTACTGCAAGCCCAACCGCACAGGGGCAGGCCACCACCAGTACGGAAAGCGACCGCACAAACGCCTCCTCCCAACCCAGCCCCATTAGTAGCGCGCCCGGTAGTGTTAACAGCGCCAGTAGCAGCGCAAGGGGGCTTAGCCAAGCAGCAAAACGATCGGCAAGTTTCTGCAGCTCGCCTTTTTTAGCTTGATAGCGGCGCATTTCGTCACATAAACGGTCTAAACGTCGCTTGCCTACTCCCGCACTTACCTCCATGACCACTGGCACCGTACCCAGGAGTCGGCACCCTGCGTACACCCTTTGCCCAACATTGAAATAACGCGGAAGACTTTCACCGGTCAGCGAGGCGGTATCGATCCAGGCCGCGTCAACCAAGGTGCCATCAAGCGCCAGCAGTTCGCCGGATGCTAACTCGACACGCCACCCGGCAGCGACTTCATCGGCCGGCAGCGTTACCCATTTTGCATGCTGCCAAGCGCGTACCTTTGCGTTCGGTAGGGAGACGGCGTCCAGCGCTTTCAGCCCACGATGACGGCACAAGGTTTCTACTAACCTGCCGACTAATAGCAGCACAATCAGCATCACCGCCGTATCAAAATAAACCTCTGTTGAGCCACGCCACAGTAGGCCTGTCGAGACGCTGACCGCGCCAATGACGCCAAGGCTAACGAGCACATCCATGCCAGGGCGTTTGGCGAGCAGCGTGCGCCATCCCGCTCGGTAAAACGGGACACCGGCAAACAGCACCACGGGAAGCGAAAAAGCCCCCGACACCCACGCCACCACCTGCTCGATCTGTTCATTGGGCAGGGCCGACGCGTAAATCAAAATGGAGGCAAGCATGGTCCACATGCCAAATAGCGACCCCACCATCAGCCTCAGCGTAAGGTAGCGGCTCTCCTCCTCCAAGCGCGCATGGGCATCGCCCACCGGCTCAAGCTCAGTCAGCCGGTAGCCTAGCCGCTGAACCTTTGAAGCAAGTACTGAAAGCTCTGTCGCGGCTGGCGTGCCGCTAATACAGAGCGTGGCGCTGGGGTAATGCACGCTAACGTCGTGCACGCCACTTAGCCGTTTGAGGGAGCCTTCCACGGCCAGTGCGCAACTGGTGCACCACATGCCGTGAAGGGTATAGAGCTTTTCTGCGCGGGTATCTGTCATGCCACTCACAGGCAAGGCGGAATACCGATAATCGGCATTCCGGCAAACACAACGCCCAGAGTAGAGAACAGATAGAGGCCGGCGGACACCCTCGCATTGAAGCGTAACCGACCATGATGTTGCTTAGCTACCCGATAGCAGCCCAGCGTTAATGCCGCCAGTAACCCAATCGCCACAAGGCTGACCACAAGTAGCAGCGCATTGACCAACGTAAAAACGCCTAGCTCGGGTGCAGGCGGGGCCACTGAACAGGCCACCGCATGCCCGCCGTACACTGCCACAAACCAAGTACACCAAAGCGTTAAGCCAATGACGAAATGTAAGGGATGGGTAAGGTGTAAACGCTGCATGGTTGCCGTCATCGGCTTAGCTCCCTATTACGCGGGGCAGTACTGCCAGCGCGCCCACGATAATCCAAAACGTGACCACGTTATAACGCCATAACTGCGCCACGACGGCAGGCTCGAAAGGTGCATGAGCACCTACATAGCCATACCCCACGCGTAGCCCTTGAAGCAGCGTTAGCACGGCACCCAGGCCACCGTGTAATAACGCATAGGCCAGCCCAACCATGATGATCGCATCATGGGAGGTCTCGGTAACGGCGAGGTCTGCGCTCAGTAATACCCAAAGTGTAATCCCAACCTGCACAAAGCCCAACGCACTGATGCTGAACATGCCTATCGCCAGTCCTGCATCTCGCTGCTGGCGTAAACTGCGGACGAGCTTTTCGAGAATAGCGCCCCCCGCGGTCAGCGCTAACGCGGCAACGACAAGCCCTACCAAAGAGAGCGGTGAGTTCTCGGGCATCCGCCATTCAGGCGAAACCGTCCATAGGTAGAACCAGCCGAATAGATAAGAAAGGAAAAATGAGCCGTTAGCCAGCATCGTAATCGACATCGCCCAAAGGCCGGGGCCATCCATTGTGCGCGAATGAAGCTGCGGATCACCGGGCGCCACATGCGCATCTGGAGCTGCTTTAGGATGCGCCCCGTTTTCCCAAGACCAACGGAGCAGAAACAGCGCGGCGATTACCACAGCAATCCCAGCCAGCGGATAGAGCCGGGTCAGCAAACTGATACACACGACGGCCAACGCCATGGCAGCGAACAGCGGCCACCATGAATTGCCCGGAAGGTGGATAATTTCGCGCACTTTGCCGGTCAACGGGTCGGTGCCCCACATTTCACGCCGTCCATGGGTCGCCACCGCCAGGCTGTGCTTGCCTTCCGCCATGGTGCGCGGTAGATCAGGGTCATCCCACAGTGGGTGACGTGTCTCTATTTTCGGCAGGCTGACAAAATTATAGGCGCTGGGCGGCATGCTGTTGGCCCACTCCAGAGTGTCAGCGTTCCAGGGGTTATGCTTGGCAGGTTTGCCAAAACGGAAGTGCAGCGCAAAATCGAGCAGCACCATAGCGATCCCTGCCGACATGATAAAGCTGCTCATGGAGGAGAGCAGGTTGAAAATGTCCCAGCCCATTCCCGTTTCATAGGAGTAAATACGGCGTGGCATACCCAGCAAGCCCGTCCAGTGCATAATCAAAAAGGTGCCATTAAAACCCAAAAAGGTGAGCCAGAAGCCCCACTTGCCTAGCGTTTCAGAAGGCATGTGTCCAGAGAAAAGCGGCAACCAGTAGTAAAGCCCGGCAATGAGCGGGAAGAACATCCCGCCCACCAAAACGTAGTGCATGTGCGCGACCACGAAGTGGGTGTCGTGCACCTGCCAGTTAAACGGCACCAGCGCCAGCATCACACCGGTAAGGCCACCACATACAAAAATAATCAAGAAGCCCATTATCCACAGCATGGGCAGCTTCATTTTGGGCTTACCCAGCCATAGCGTGGCCAGCCACACAAATACTTGAATCGCTGTAGGCACTGCCACCAACATACTGGCGGCCGAGAAGAAGGCTTGCGCCAACTGGGGAATACCCACGGTAAACATGTGGTGAACCCACAGCCCAAAGCTGATGAAGCCCGTGGTGATAATGGCAAACACCACCCAGCCATAGCCAACAATCGGACGACCAGCAAATACCGGTATCAGCGTGGAAACAATCCCCGCCGCCGGCAAGAAAATGATGTAAACCTCAGGATGACCAAACAGCCAGAACAGGTGCTGCCAAAGGATAGGGTCACCGCCGCCAGCCACTTCAAAGAAGGGCATGCCCACCGCGCGCTCCAGCTCCAGCAAAATACTGCCCAGTATCAGCGGCGGAAAACCCACCACGATCATCAGCGCCATCGCGAGGATATACCAAGCAAAGATGGGCATTTTGTGAAGCGCCATGCCTTGAGTACGGGTACGCAGTATCGAGACCACCAGCTCTACCCCAGCAGAGAGCGCAGAGATTTCAACAAAGGTGATCCCTAGCAACCAAAAATCCGATCCCAAGTTAGGCGAATACTCGCTACTGCTTAGCGGCGTGTACATAAACCAACCGCTGTTGGGTGCCATCTCTAACACCAAACTAAACGTCAAGATGATGCCGCCAAACAGATAGCACCAATAGCCCAGTGATGTCAGCCGTGGGCAGACAAGATCGCGGGCACCGATCATCTTGGGAATCATGTAAATCGCTAACCCTTCCAGCATGGGTATAGCGAACAGGAACATCATTACCGTGCCGTGCATGGTAGTGACTTGGTTATAGATGTCCGGCGTCATGAAATCTTGATCAGGCAGCGCCAACTGGGTGCGCACCAGCATGGCTAAGAGGCCGCCAATCAAGAAAAACACCATCCCTGTGACCATAAAACGTAGGCCGAGAGTGGTGTGGTTAACGATTGTCAGTGCTTTTAAACCACGCGGATTGCCCCAGATCTCGTGCAAGTCATTGTGCAACTGGTCAGGGCCTGCGATGTTATCGCCTTCTGGGGTCACTTCACGGTTAATGGTGGTCATGGCGTTAGCGTCTCCAGCCAAGCACCCAGGGACTCCAAGGTGGCCGTCTCAATATCGTCGTGGGGCGGCATTTTGTTGCCCGGTTTCAAACGTTGGTGATGCTTAAGCCAGTGAGTCACTGCACCCTCTTCCATGGCCATGATGCCCGCCCCTAAGCTGGTGCGGCTGCCTAAATCAGAAAGGTCGGGGCCCTCTCCCGCCGTTGAGAGCCCGGCAACTCGGTGGCAGCTCGCGCAATGGGTCATAAATGCCTCCCTGGCAGGTTCGTGCTGTTGATCATTGGTGGCCAGCGTTGAGAGCTGATCATCCTGGCGTGCAGCTAACCACCCGTCATACTCGTCACGCTTAACGGCTGCAACATAAAGCTGCATTTGAGTGTGCTGGGCGCCGCAAAATTCGGCACACTGGGCACCAAATACTGCTGGCTCATCCGCTTCCAAGCGAATTTTATTGACGCGCCCTGGAATCATGTCGATTTTCCCCCCCAGACGCGGTACCCAAAAGGCGTGGATGACATCGGCACCGGTAACGTGAAAATCGACCGGCTCGCCGGCAGGCATGATCAATTGGTTAGAGGTCACTACCTCGCCCCCTTCGGCCCCGGGATAACGTACTTCCCACCACCACTGATGGCCGATCACTTCGATTACTTCCGGTGGCTCTCCTAACGGTAGCGGCAGTAACCGCTGCCCGGCAGGTACGCCAAACGCTAGCAGCGCAGTAATGCTCGCCACTGGCAGTATGATGCCGCCACCAATGATCCAGCGGCGTGCAATTCGGCGCTCTTCCACAGGCGTGCGGGTTACTTCTTTGCGCTTAAACGCATAAAGCCACAGCGCCACCACCGTGGTAAATACTAAGGTGCCAAACCCAAGCATCACCCACCAGATCATCACAACATCTCGCGCTGCTTGGCCTGCGGGGTCTAGAATAGACTTATCACCGGCACAACCGGCGAGCATCAGCACCGCTAAAAGTGCCAATGGTATGCCCGGCAGGTTGACCCGCTGCTGGGTTACGCGTTGAATACTGAGCCTCATCCCTTGAATTCCTTTTTCTGCCCACAGGAAGTGACTATGGCAAAACCTCGCCAGCGCTCGATTAAAAGCCGTGCGTCTCTCGCCGGCCATCCGCTTCACCCCGTGATGATCCACTTCCCCGTCGCAGCCTTGATGGCGCTGGTCGCTAGCGATATCGGTTTTTTGGTGAGTGGCGACCCATTCTGGCTGCGCGCCAGCTTGTGGTTGGCGGGCGTAGGCGCTTTTGGTGGCTGGATTGCCAGTACAGCAGGGATTATTGATCTGGTCACCGTGCCGCGCATACGCCGCCTGATTACCGGCTGGAGCCATGCCATTGTCGCGGTGGTGATGCTGTCGCTGGCGTCGCTGAATTGGCTTCTGCGCTTCAATGACCCTGATGCAATTTTGCCATGGGGATTGGCAGTTTCGCTGATCACCGCTGGCCTTATTGCACTGGCGGGTTGGCTGGGCGGACAACTGGTTTACGAGCACGCGGTGGGCGTCGATGTTGAAGATTAAAACTAACCTGTTAAAGGACACGGCGTTAGCTCCAATCCAGCGGTTTAGCTAATACAAAGGCGAGCACGCTGAGAATGGCCGTCAATGCAACGCACAGCGCGGTCCAATTGGCGGGCTTTACCCAGCGATAATGGCCCATTTCCAAACGCAGAATTAACCAGCCAAAGCAGCCGTGCGCGGCCACCATCGCCACCACGGCGCCAAGCTTCAGGATCAACCAGCCGCCTAAAATACCATGCACAAGAAACAGCAATGTTCCCGAGGCAATGGCCACCAAGGCGGCTGGGGTGGCAACAGAGTTATAGAAAAACCGCGGCATCGGCGGCGTGCCCTGGGCGAAGCCGGAGTCTTTACGCAGCTGCAGCGTTTGGCTGAGCAAGGCGGGCAGATACAGTAACGAGCCGCACCAGATCACTAGCGCGGCAATATGAAGCAGTTTTAGCCAGGGCATCGAAGCTTCCTTGCGTTGCGTAAGGCGGGATAAATTTACCCCTAACCTTAGCCAACTCGCCGCCCTCTGGCTAGCCGTTTAACGCACTTGAATCTCGTAACCCGTGAATTTGCGGAGATTAATTACCCCGCTATCGAGTATCAAATACTGACCTTTGACGCCCTGCAGCACACCCTCTACCAGCGGTTGTTTGTCAAAATTATGCGATACCACCTTTTTTGGAAAGACGCTGACGGGGTAGTGAAATGCTTGGGCAGGCTGTTCCAGAGTACGAATGGCATCTGCACCGTGGGTATCGCGCAATTGATCTAAGCCACTCGCTAATAGGGTAAGCAAACGATCTCGCTCAGCCGCTAAATCCATTGGCGTGACATCGCCCTTGAGCATCGCTCGCCAGTTGGTGCGATCGGCCACTTGCTCTTTAAACAGCATTTCGACAAAGCCGGACTGCTGGCGGGTATCGACCTCTAGGATGGGCAATGCCTGTATGGCGCCCTGATCCAGCCAGCGGGTAGGCATTTGGGTTTTGCGCGTAATGCCCACCTTTAGGCCAGAAGAGTTCGCCAAATAAACGATATGAGGTTGAAAACAGTGCTTCTCGCCCCATTCGGGCTCACGGCAGGTGCCTTGGAAAAAGTGGCAGGTTTCAGGCTTCATTATGCAGGTGTCGCACTGGGCTAACCGCTTGAAGCAGGGATAACAGTGGCCTTGAGCAAAGCTCTTTTTCGTTGCCCGCCCGCAGTGAGTGCAGGCAATCGCCCCGGTCCATTGCAGCGTAAGCGGCTCGCCGATACGCTCGTTGAGGGCAATGCGGTGTTCCCCTGCACGCAAGTGGTAAACCACCTGTTCGTCTTGGCGGCCCGGCAGCGCTGCCGCCATTTTGCTTAAACACCCTTGTGCTACTGCTTCAATCACGCGTGGCATCCCGCGCCAAACCCGCCATTTCAGGCGTAACGCCCGCGCCGCTGGCAGTTGCTCCGCAGGTTCGTTGCTCTAAATAACCCACGCGGCTCTCTTCCGGCACGTTATTCTCGGCTTCATAGCGCATCACGGCTTCCAAACAAAGCTCGGTCTGCTCAGGCGTTAAGCGGCGCCCATCGGGCCATTTGCGCAGCGATACCGCCTGTTTCAGGCTTTCATAGATCGCCGGGGTCATCTGGTTGATCATTTTATCAAACGTCATTTCGCTCATTACTGGCCTCTTAACGATTTTTCAAACGGCGGGATGAATAATACCAGCCGGTGATAAGCCCCACGAGTAGTCCACCCAAATGCGCTTCATTGGCGACATTACCAAAGCCGACACTGCCTGCCATGTCTGTCATGGTGAACACCATCCACCCCAGCATGAAGACCACCAGCATTTGTGGCACGAAGAAACCGCTGCTAGGTACTCGGCGGGACATTAACCAAACATGCGCCAGCAGTGCATACACCACCCCTGACATCCCACCAAACAAGACAGTACCCGTCAGGTATTGCGCGATATTCGCACCAATACCCGCCAAGACGAGCAGCATTAACATCGTAAGACTGCCCTGTCGCCCTTCAATCTGACGGCCGAAGTACCACACCCACATCAAATTGAAAATTAAATGCATCCACCCAAAGTGCAGAAAGGCTGGCGATAGCAACCGCCAAACCTGTCCTGATGAGAGCGTTTGCGACAGCGTACCGAACGCCAGCTCACCTCCTGAAAGGCCAATGGGCACGATAGTCAACGCCACAATCAGTTGATCGCCAAATATCGCTATTAGGGCAAAAACAACAAGGCTCACCACTATCATCAGCGCAGTGACCGGCACATGTTTTAACATGCTGACAGAGGCATTCATGGAGCGACGGCGCGGCTGCTTTTGTTGAATCTCGAGGGGTTCGCCCCGCCTCCAGCGCTCTACTAAAGCGGTCAGTTCATCTTGTTGACGTGGGTCAGCGATCCACAGCAACTGGCCATCGGCTTCATCGGTAATGCGGTGACCAATGCGGTGGCGCCAAAGCGCTTGGCGCAGTTGGCTTGTATCCGCGTGATCGGGCAAAAGCATCACTGGATGCATAACGTCCCTCTAATCATTGTGCTAGCGGCTCGTGAACCGCAGCGGGTAATGGGTTACCAGCATGGGCACCAACAGACAGGCAAAAAAAACCGGCGGTGGGGACCGCCGGAGAATAAAAGCAAGGGATCATTCAAGGGAACACTTACTCTGATAGCCGACAGCACGGTTAGTTCAGCCGTTTTTCAAAAAAAATGTAACGATATGTAATTTCAAAAAACAGTTTATCAATCGAAGTCCATTTCCCAAGCGTTGGGTAACGCCCGTTCTTCCTTAGGCACCTTAATCCAGACAAAGTGGTCGGCATTCAACACGTTTTCCCCACTCCAGCGATAGGCGACCAAGCGTCCATACTTAACGGCACTATAGTCCAGGCAAGCGATATTGCTGGCGGGAAGCGCCGGTATCCCCTCACACCAATAATGACCAATAAAGAGAGGCGGCTGTTCTGGCCCATAATAACTCAACTGCTGGCGTTCTTCGTTGGAAAGCACCTGCGTCTCAAGATCGCCGGGCAAATTATCGGGCTGGAAAACGACATCGCCCCACTGCTGTGGATCTTTGGCCCAGAAATGGGCGCGAAAGCTTTTACGCGTAAACCCATCGCCTGAATGTATCGCTATTCCTTCGGGCAGTGATACGTGGGGCCCACGGGTGAGCCGATCCAAAATCTTATATGCCTGGGTACCGGGTTTAGTCGACTCGACCAAAAACGCGGTATCCATGCATTGATCTGGGCGTCGCTGCTTAAACGCATCGATCAATGCCTGATCCCAACACGCGTGCACCACCCGGATGCCATCAATTTCAAGGCAGAGCGGTATGGTTTTAAACCACGCCAACGTATCTTCCCACTCGTTGGTGTAATCGCGATACTGCTCCAAAGTGTCTTGAATAATACGATTATGGCGTGGGGTGTGCTCACGCAGCCAGCGCTTATGACTGCCTGCAGGACCCGGGTGCGTATACGCCAGCGCATTGTATTCATGGTTGCCCATGACGATATAGGCTTCCCCCTGCTCTACCATTCGCCGTGCAATGGTGACCGCCAAACGGATACGCGGCCCACGGTCGATCAAGTCACCGAGGAAAATTACTTTTCGGCGGGGATGGCAATAAACACCATTGCGCTGGTGATATCCCAACTTCTCGAGTAGTGCAGCCAGTGTTGCGCCACAGCCGTGGACATCACCAATCAGGTCATATCCTTCCATACTCAATCCCCCAACCGATGGCTCCAGCCTAATTTGCTGCGTAGCACTTCATAAAAATTATGGCCGATAGGATGGACCAGCTGCACACGCTCCGGCTTGCGGGTGATGACCAGTACATCATTAGGCTTCGCCACTGCCCGTGTTTGTCCATCGCAACTGATATGCGGGTAGGACTGGTTGGTCTCTCCAATATGAATGCGAATCTCGCTGGCAGCATCAATCACAATCGGCCGACTCGATAAGGTATGGGGGAACATCGGCACTAGCGTTACCACATCGAGCTTGGGGTGCATGATGGGGCCGCCCCCTGACAGCGCATAGGCCGTAGAACCGGTAGGCGTAGCAACGATCAACCCATCGCTGCGCTGGCTGTAAACAAACTGACCATCTATAAACAGTTCGAATTCGATCATGCGAACCGCTTTGCCAGGATGCAGCACTACCTCATTCAAAGCATCGCCATTGCCGACCGCAACACCGTTGCGATAAAGCACGGCATCAAGCAAAAAACGTTGTTCGATTTCAAACTCGCCCGCCAGTACTTCACTGACCCGTGTTTCCAATTCATCTGGCGAGATGTCGGTGAGAAAACCCAAGCGACCGCGGTTTACGCCTAAAATAAGCGTTCCACTTCGACAAAGCGTACGCGCGGCCCCCAGTAAACTGCCATCGCCCCCTACCACGATGACCAAATCGCATAACTCTCCCAGCATGCGCCGGCTGGCTTCCGGTTGGCCATGGTGGGGTAAGGCGGTGGCCGTGCGATCTTCCACCAACACTGAATACTCATGGGCAACCAGATACGTCACCAGACGCTGCAAGGAGTCGATGACTTTATCGCTGCCCAGCCTACCTATCAGCCCAATGGTTTTGAAGGGCCGGCCTGTTCGGCCGCTCGCGTGCGACAGAGGCAGTGAGGCCTCTCCCTCTGTAGGATCAGCATCCAAAGGCTTATCTTCAAAAGGCTCAGTCTTTAAAGACTCGGTTCTTAAAGGGTTGGCGTCGCGTGGTAAGGAGTTGCTCATGAGCCGGCTCTCGCTAACATAAGCCGCCATTATGGAGATACCTCACGTATCGGGCAAATACGCTTAGCTAACGGCCACTTGCCGACGCTGGCACCACCAATGGTTCAACCATAGGGAAGCCACGATAATCAGCGCACCCAGCAACAGCCGTGGAATATCTGCATCGCGATTCCAGATCACTAGATTAACGATTAACCCCGCGGGTACCAGGGCATTGTTCATGATTGCCAAGGTGCCCGCATCCACCCGGGTAGCGCCCTGGTTCCAAGCGAAGTAGCCAATGCCCGAGGCAACCAACCCCAGCCACGCCAGTACGCCCCACTGTAGCGATGTGGTCGGCAGTGCAGCGCTATTACCAAACAGTAAAAAAGTGGGTAGTGCCACCAGCATCGCGCCGATGAAAAACCAACCGAATACGTTGTGCCACGCCAACGAAGACGGCAAATCAGCGGCTAACCGACGATAGCCCACCTGCCCTATCGCAAAGCAGAGGTTAGCCCCTTGCACGACAAGAAAACCTGCCCAAAAACCGCTATCAACGCCGTCATAACGAATCACCCCAGCCCCGAGCACGGCTAGCAGGGCCGTCACCAGATAAATAGGCGTAAAGCGGCCAAACAGCAGGTCATCCAGCAAGGCGATATAAATGGGCGTGAAGATAGTGAACAGCAGCACTTCAGGGACTGACAGCAGTAAGAAGGACTGATAGAAGAAGGTATACATGACGCCGAGTTGAATGGCCCCCAAGCCCATCAGTGCAAGCCGCTGCTTACCACGCAGGAGGCTGGGGCGTAAAAAGGGCAAAAACACCAGCATGGCAAGCGTTACCCGCATGAGCACAGCAAAGTAGCTGTCAACTTGACCGGCAAGGTAGACACCTATTAGCGAAAAGGAGAACGCCCATAACGCAGTGACACCAATCAGATACCCCATCGTAAACCTCATCTTATATATTAGTTTACGGGGATTATACGCACCCAGGCGCCCCTGCCAAGCAGTAAACACTCATCATGTACATTGGTTAACGCCGCTGCAACCACCAAAGCGCATACACGATACCCGGCAGCCAGCCCAACAAGGTCAACAGCACCGCAATCCCTACTCGCTTCGGGCCAGCTTGCGTCAAACCAAGGGCCAGGGGCGGCAGAAGTATTGCCAACGCGTAGTAAGCAAGCTTCAACGCGGCAGGTTCCGGCATCCCTTGTTCTGGGCTAGTGGATGTTGTGTTTGACGTTGCCGCTGGAGACGCAACCGATACCACTTCAGGGGGTGGCGTGTAATGCTCTACTGGGCTGGCTTGAGCGGCACGCTCTTGAGCAAGTCGATGCGCCTCTTTATCGATTTTTTGCTCAAGGGTTTCAGCCCCCTCCGCTAGATCATCGTGATGACGCTCCCAATCCTCCCAATCATGGGGCGTGCCCGACTTAGGCCGCTGGTATCCAGAGCCTCGGGCCCGCTCCCAGGCTTTTTCTTCCAGCGTGTTAGGGCGATCGGGATCACGGTCAACCCCAACGCCTTTGCGGTTTAAATACTCACGTGCATCCATGGAAAGCTCCTGAGTGCATTAATTAACGAGCGATTAAAGCGGTTAGAAAATTATCCGCGCCGATAATTCAGTACTTACAGCGTTGAATTAATAGAACGGGTAGAACAGCCACTCTGGGTCAAATCACCTACAGTGAAAGTGTCGATTCTACCTTAGCGTCTACAACATCAAACAATAAGAACGCATTGACGGTGAGCTTTACGCTGTCACAGCATTGAGCACGATGAGCGAGGAGTGTCCAGAATGAATAAAACAACCCCTAACATCGTTCGCGACATCATGTCCCGAGATTGCTACCGTGTCTCCCCCGAGGCCTCGATCACGACATTAGCCAAGGGCTTGGCGCTGCATCGTTTGCCCGGCGCCCCTGTCGTGGACGCTGCCGACCGTTTAATCGGCTTTATTTCGGAACAGGATGTGCTGGGCCGTGTGCTTGATAGTATTTACCATGACGATGAGGCACCGCTGGTTAGAGAGTTGATGCGCCATGAAGTCCTCAGCGTTTCACCCAATAAAAGTATTACTGATTTAGCCCAGGAAATGCGCGGCGCCAAGCCCAAAGTGTACCCAGTCGTTGAACAACAGCGGTTGATAGGCATCGTGACGCGGCGTGATATCCTAATTGCGCTGCTGACGTTGCGCCGCCATTGATCGCCACGCCAGACGGTTTTCATTCAAGGGCGTAGAGTGGTTAACAAGGCGCAAAAAAAACCGCTACTCAATGAGTAGCGGAAGCAAGGGATCAAAACAAAGAGCCAGAACAACAACTTTATCGACTGCTATCGCGCTGTTGCCTGTACTTACTCAGACACGCCGCAATTAAAAAGTTCGCAAAAAAGTAAAATTTTCGATCCATACGGCGTCAAGCGTATAATTAAGAGGTAATACGTTCATCAATGACGGCAAGGAGCTCAGCGAATGGCGCTGTATATTTTGGTATTTGGGGTGTGCTTGCTGGTCATCGGCGCAGTAATGTTAGTATTAATGACTTCAAGTACGCCCCGCTACCGCACCGAACCCAAGGATTTACTGGCTCTATTTGATAAAGCACTCAACAGCCAGGTAAGCGAAACCGAGTGGAATGCCATCATTGGCTATCCCATCCGGCACAATGAGTACTTAGATGACATTAGGCGGCGTGCCGCGCATTTAATGGAGCAACACGGTAGGCGCTGGATGATTGCCCAGGGCAAGCCGTTACTCAATCAGGAAGGCCAAGCAGAACTTCAGGCTCTTCGTGACCATTTGTCCGCCCATACGGCCCTCCGCCAGCAGTAGCTGGTGCGGTTTTGGAGACTGCTATGCCGAGCACCATTCGACAAATTCCTCTCGCCAGCGCTACGCAACATCATGCCCATGACTTTCACCAAATAGTCATTACGATGTGTGGCTCGTCAGAATTCGAGATCGAAGGGTTGGGCGGCCGCGTCAACGCGTTTTCGGGGTGTATCGTGCCCGCCAATCACGAACACTACTACTCGGGAAATGGCCACAACCGACAGTTGATTCTTGACCTGCCGGAGGATGCCCCCGCGCTTACTGGGGAAAACCGTGAGTTGGTAGCGCTATTTGATGCGCCGCGCTTTTTCGGGTTGGACAATGCACTGCGCCACTATCTTGCCTTTATGGAAAGCGAGCTTGCTCAAGGGTTTGATACGTCTATCGACTCCTTTCAGCAAGACCGTTTAGCCGCCACTCTGTTAGGCTCGCTCAAAGCCAGGCTCGGCGCCGCCAACCATGCCAGCCAGCAACGCCTCGACTTAACGCGCATCAATCGCTTTATTCGTCAGCACCTTGCCGATGAACTGCGGGTCGCGGATTTAGCCCGGCTGGCGTGTTTGAGTGAGGCCCATTTTTCTGACTGCTTCCGGGCCCAAACGGGGCTTTCTCCCTGGCAATACGTGAAGCGTCAACGACTGAATGCGGCTCGCCAGCTGATTTTACAAAGCCGACTGCCGCTTACCGATATCGCCCTTCAAACCGGCTTTGCCAATCAAAGTGCCCTTTCTCATGCGTTTCGACGCAGCTACGGGTTGTCGCCGCGTAAATTGCGCCAGGGCGATGGTCTCACCATAGCCTTTAGTGCACCAAACGCTTCCGTGGGCCCGCTAGCGGGCCAACAAAAACTCTACTAAAGTCGTAAGATCGCCTCGCTTGCCGCGGAATTGACATGTTTTACCGTTAAATCAGCATACACCTGAGTTGGCCGCACTCTACATTCGCTTATTTGCTTGGGCGTAATGCCCTGTTACTCATTTGCTCTGTTCAGACTTTCGGGGGCTTCAATGCTCAATGCCAACGACATGCGTGACCCTGCCATCTGGCAAACCGATCTCGATACTCTCATGGCGTGCGTTAGCGACCACTACTTAGTGGATGAAAGCAGCTACGTCAGTGAACTAATCGAGGTGCTGAATGCCAACCGCGAAGATTTCGCCCGCATTGAAGCCAATACGGCCGCGTTGGTTGAGGACGTCCGTAAAATGGACACGGCTGTGGATACCATCGACGAGCTGTTGCAACAATACAGCTTGGATACCCACGAAGGCCTGATGCTGATGTGCCTGGCGGAAGCCATGCTACGTATCCCCGACAAAGCCACCGCCGACGCCTTGATCGAGGACAAACTCGGCCCCGCCGATTGGCAGTCTCATATAGGCAAGAGCGAATCGTGGATGGTCAATGCCTCGACCTGGGGGCTGTTAATGACCGGGCGAGTGCTCAAGCTGGATCACCCCAAAGAGGGCCAGCCAGCCAACTTTATCAACCGCATGGTCAATCGCATGGGCGAGCCAGTGATCCGTCGCGCCATGTACGAAGCGATGAAGATCATGGGCAAGCAATTTGTGCTGGGGCGCGATATCAACGAAGCGCTAAAACGCTCGAAGCTGCTGTTTAATAAAGGCTATACCTACTCTTACGACATGCTGGGTGAAGCCGCCCGTACCCGCAACGATGCCCAGCGCTATTTTGATGACTATGCCCGGGCCATCGAACAAGTGGGTAAAACCTGCAAAACCTTGAGCGACAAGACACCCGCGCCATCCATATCGATTAAGCTTTCAGCGCTTCATCCCCGCTATGAGTTTGGCCGCCGCGAGCAGGTACTCACCGAGCTGGTCGATACCGTTATCAAGCTGGTCAGCAAAGCACGTGCATTGGACGTAGCAGTCACCATCGATGCTGAAGAAGTGGATCGCCTGGAAATTTCAATGGAAGTGTTCCGTGCGGTTTATGAAAGTGAGGCTGCCAAAGGCTGGGGGCACTTCGGCTTAGTGGTGCAGGCTTACTCCAAACGCGCCTTACCGGTGCTGCATTACATCAACCGCTTGGCCGACCAACAGGGCGATGAAATTCCTTTACGCTTGGTCAAGGGCGCTTACTGGGATACCGAAATCAAAGAGTCCCAGCAGCTCGGGGTCGACGGCTATCCGGTGTTTACTCGTAAAGCGGGCACCGATGTTGCCTACCTCGCCTGCGCACAGTTCCTGCTCTCTAAGGATACCCGTGGGCGGATCTTCCCGCAGTTTGCGACCCACAACGCCCACACGGTGACGACGATCCTGGAGTTCGCCAACTGTGACAGCCGTCCGTTCGAATTTCAACGCCTGCACGGCATGGGTGAAGCCCTTTATGACGCCGCGCTTGAGCGCGCACCGAAAGGTACCTACTGCCGCATTTATGCCCCGGTGGGCGCTCATAAAGACCTGCTGCCCTACCTGGTTCGCCGTTTGCTTGAGAACGGTGCCAACTCATCGTTTGTCCACCAGTTGGTCGACCCGGACGTACCGGTCAAATCTCTGTGTCAGCACCCCATTAAGACCCTGCGCCAGCAGAAAAACTTGGCCAATGCGAACATTCCACTGCCCAAGGATATTTACGGCCCTAAACGTCGCAACTCGCGCGGGGTCAACCTGAACATTCGCAGCCACTACTACCCGCTGATGGACAAGATGGCTGCGTTTATGGATAAGCAGTACGCGGCCAAGCCGCTGCTGGCCTTTGAAGTCGCCGACGACAATGCTAATACCTATAGCGTCACCACCCCTTATGACCGCCGTAAGACCGTGGGCAGCGTGCAGTGGACTAGCAAAGAGCAGGCAACCAAGGCGCTGGATGCTGCCTGGGCCGCCTTCCCCCGCTGGGATGCAACGCCCGTGGCTGAACGCGCCGCTATTGTGCGTCGCCTGGGCGATTTGATGGAAGAGCACATGGCGGAATTGATGGCGCTCTGCTCCCGGGAAGGCGGAAAGTTACTGACCGATGGTGTCGATGAAATCAAAGAGGCCGTCGACTTCTGTCGCTTCTATGCCATGCGCGCCGAAGAGGACTTCGGCGAATCGATTGTGCTGCCCGGCCCCACCGGCGAATCCAACCGCCTGATGATGGGCGGCAAAGGCGTATTCGCGGCAATCAGCCCCTGGAACTTCCCGGTGGCCATCTTCTGCGGTCAAGTGGTGGCCGCAGCTGTGGCCGGTAATACCGTGCTTGCCAAACCTGCGGAACAAACTTCAATCGTGGCCCACCGGGTTATTGAACTGCTTTATGAAGCCGGTATGCCCCGGGACGTGGTACAGCTACTGCCCGGCGATGGCCCGACGGTAGGCAGCGTGTTGACCTCCGACCCTCGGATTACCGGCGTGGTCTTTACAGGTGGCACTGACACCGCGCAAATTATCAACCGTGCCCTGGCGGCACGGGAAAACGCCCCGCTGCCCACGTTAATCGCCGAAACCGGTGGCATGAACGCTATGATTGTTGACTCCACCGCCCTGCCCGAGCAGGTCGTGGTGGATGTGATTCAGTCAGCTTTCCAGAGCGCCGGCCAGCGCTGTTCGGCACTGCGTGTACTGTATCTGCAAGACGACGTTGCCGACCGGGTGATTGAGATTCTCAAAGGCGCCATGGATGAGCTACGCATTGGTGACCCGCGCGACCTGGGCACCGATGTGGGCCCAGTGATCGATGAAGATGCCCGCAAAGGCCTAATGGCGCATATCGAAAAACTCAAGGCAGAAGACCGCCTCGTCGCCGAAACGCCCATGGCGGCTGAGCATACTCGGGAAGGCACCTTTGTGGCGCCGGTTGCCTTTGTTATTGACAGCATCAATGCGCTCACCCGCGAGCAGTTCGGGCCGGTTTTGCATATCGTCCGCTACAAAGCTAACCAGCTTGCTAAGGTCATTAACGACATCAACGGTCGCAACTACGGCCTGACGTTTGGCGTACATAGCCGCAACGAATCGTTTGCCGCTGAAGTCGCCCAGAAAATGCGCGTGGGCAACGTGTACATCAACCGCAATATCATCGGTGCCGTGGTCGGCGTGCAGCCTTTTGGTGGTCAAGGCCTTTCAGGCACTGGCCCAAAAGCCGGAGGCCCGCACTACCTGCAGCGCTTTGTCACCGAGAAAACGATTACTAATAACACCGCCGCCTTAGGCGGAAATGCGTCGCTATTGGCGCTAGGCGATGAGTGAACTACTCATCAACATCACTAACCTGAACTCCTGAACAGGAAACTATCTCATGGTCGAAAATAATATAGGGATCGTTACATACAAAGGCACCACCGACCTTTCTGTCTTCATCTATAGCGGGCTCCCCAGGGCCAATAACATGGATATGAAAAGGGGCTAACAACAACAAGACTGCGCCACTACCGTACTCTTCTCGGTAGGCGCACTAACCTGTCGGAGCTAGCTCCGTTCTGAATAATTGGAGAAGTTACATGGCTATAGGTGTTTGGATCAGTCTCATTGCGTACTTTGCGCTAATGGTTGCCATCGGTATTTATGCGATGCGCAAATCCACCTCTTCATCCGAGGATTACATGCTGGGTGGCCGTACCCTCAGCCCTCAAGTAGCAGCCCTTTCTGCGGGTGCTTCAGATATGAGCGGTTGGTTGCTGCTGGGTTTACCCGGCGCAATGTTCGTCTCTGGTTTAGGCTCGGCGTGGATCGGCATTGGTTTGCTCGTGGGGGCGTTATTCAACTGGATTCTGGTTGCTCCGCGCCTGCGTGAACAGACCGTTCACTATGGCAATGCGATCACCATTCCGGCTTTCCTGGCAAACCGCTTCCCAACGCGGTCTATGTCACTGCGGACAGTCTCCGCTGTCGTCATCGTGATCTTTTTCGCGGTTTACACCGCATCTGGCTTAGTGGCCGGCGGCAAGCTGTTTGAAAGCGCTTTTTCCGGCATTTACAACTTCGGTGACATGAGCAACTACGATATGGGTGTCATGATCACCCTGGGCGTCGTGCTTATTTACACCGTTGTCGGGGGCTTCCTGGCAGTGAGCATGACCGACTTCGTGCAAGGCTGCATCATGATGCTGGCCCTGGTGATCATGCCGGCGGTTGTTCTCTTTGGTGAAGGTGGCGGCGGCTTCTCCCAAGCCTCACAGACGCTGAACGAGGTTGACCCCAACCTGCTATCCTGGACATCGGGGCTGACCTTTATTGGCTGGCTTTCTGCGGTGACCTGGGGGCTTGGTTATTTCGGACAGCCGCACATCATCGTACGCTTCATGGCGATCCGGTCGCTCAAGGATGTGCCGATTGCCCGTAACATTGGCATGGGCTGGATGCTGATCTCCCTGATTGGTGCCGTTTCTCTGGGTATTTTCGGCCGTGCCTATGCGATTCGAAATGGCCTGGATATCGAGGATCCGGAAACGATCTTCATCGTCCTGGCGAATCTGCTGTTCCATCCTCTGATTACTGGCTTCCTCTACGCAGCGCTACTGGCTGCGGTTATGAGTACCGTCTCCAGCCAGCTTCTAGTGGCATCTTCATCACTGACTGAAGATTTCTATCGTCTGTTCCTTCACAAAAACGCAACTGAGGCGCAGTGTGTCGCCGTAGGCCGTGTTTGCGTGGTACTGGTGGGCATTGTGGCCGCCGTTATTGCCTCTGACGAAAACTCTCAGGTTCTGGGGCTGGTCAGCAACGCTTGGGCAGGCTTCGGCGCCGCGTTTGGCCCGTTGATTATCTTGTCGTTGATGTGGTCACGCACCAATGGCAATGGCGCTATAGCAGGCATGGTCGTGGGTGCTCTCACCGTCATGGTCTGGATTTCACTGGGCTGGAACGGTGAATTCCTGGGTGGCCCTGGCGTGTACGAGATTATTCCTGGCTTCATCGCGTCCTTCATCGCCATCCTGGTGGTGAGCAACATGACAAACGACTCTGGTGAATATCAGCATATCGAACGCAAATAAGCGCTCAGGATACATTTAGAGTATAGAGAGGGCTCCCGCGGGAGCCCTCTTCAGGTTAGAGAATGACTAAATCCTAACCGACGCAGTAACGCCAAAATGTCGGCTAGCAAGGAGAGACCCGGTATGAACGAAGCCAATCAACATCTGCATAGCGATGTGAGTGAACTACGCTCACGCATTCGCACCAACTACGACGCCAACGAGGCAGATGTTCTGCACGGGCTTATCGAGCGCATCAAGCTTTCGGAAGACGACCGTAGGAAGGTCGCCGCCGTCGGCGCCAACTACGTGGAGCGTGTGCGTAAGGAAAGGTCTCCCTCAATGATGGAGGCGTTCCTGGCCGAGTACGGGCTCTCGACCACTGAGGGCGTCGGCCTGATGTGTCTGGCAGAAGCACTACTGCGCGTACCCGATGCGGAAACCATCGATGACCTGATCCACGACAAGATCGAGCCTTCCGACTGGGGCGCGCACCTGGGCAAGTCCTCATCTTCAATGGTCAATGCCTCAACCTGGGCACTGTTGCTGACCGGCAAGGTGCTGGAAGAAGACCCCAAGGGCCCGACGCGGGCGCTACGCGGGCTGGTTCGCCGCATGGGGGAGCCGGTGGTACGCAAAGCGGTTGGCCAGTCGATGAAGATTCTCGGCCGCCAGTTCGTACTTGGCCAAACCATCGAAGAAGGCATGAAGAATGCCCGCGAATTAGAGAAACAGGGCTACACCTACTCCTACGATATGCTAGGCGAAGCGGCGCGTACCGATGAAGATGCCGTCCGCTATCATCAGGCTTATGCCAAGGCGATCGCCGCCATCGCCGAGCAGGCCAAAGGTGATGTACGCGGTAGTCCCGGTATTTCGGTAAAACTCTCAGCGCTGCATCCGCGTTATGAATACACCCACCGTGCCACGGTGATGGCAGAGCTATTACCACGCGCCAAAGAGCTGGTACAGCAAGCGGCCAAGGCCAATATTGGATTCAATATCGACGCCGAAGAGCAGGATCGGCTAGATCTCTCCCTCGACGTGATTGAAGCGCTGATGGCCGACCCCAGCCTGGACGGTTGGGATGGCTTCGGGGTTGTTGTGCAAGCCTACGGGCGCCGCGCCGCGCCGATGATCGAGACACTCTACGAACTCGCCGAGCGGTATGACCGCAAAATCATGGTGCGGCTGGTGAAGGGCGCCTACTGGGATACCGAGATCAAGCTCTCCCAGGAGATGGGGGTCAAGACCTTCCCGGTCTTCACTCGCAAGGTCAACACCGATGTCAGCTACATGGCCTGCGCGCAAATGCTGCTCGACCGGCGCGACCGCATCTACCCGCAGTTCGCGACCCATAACGCACACACTTGCGCCGCCGTTGTAGAAATGGCGGGCAGCGATAAAGACAGCTACGAGTTCCAGCGCCTGCACGGCATGGGCGAATCGCTGCACCATATCGTCAAGGAGTCAGAAGGCACCCACTGTCGCATCTACGCCCCGGTTGGCGCGCACCGCGACCTGTTGGCCTATCTGGTTCGCCGCCTGCTGGAAAATGGCGCCAACTCCTCCTTCGTCAACCAGGTAGTGGACAGTTCGATTCCAGCGAGCGAAGTCTCAAAAGATCCCATTGAAGGCTTTAAGCAGCTCGGCAACGAGGTCTCAAGCCCGTTGATCCGCCAGCCCAGTGAGCTGTTCGAGCCCGAGCGCAAGAACTCCAAGGGTTATCGCATCAACGAACCCGCCTCGATTCTGCCGCTGCTCAATGCCCGCGAAGCGTTTGCCGATGCCACCTGGACAGCAGGCCCCATGCTGGTGGGCAGCCCCGCTCCCCAGGGCCCGGCGCGCGATGCCATCTCCCCCGCCGACGGTACCCGGGTAATCGGCAAGGTGCATGAGGCCACCCCGGAAGAGGTCGCCACTGCCCTCGACGCCGCCGAGCATGGCTTCAAAGAGTGGTCGGCGCGCCCGGCAGCCGAACGCGCCGCGGTACTCCGCCGCACCGCCGACCTCTACGAGGAGCACATCGCCGAGCTGACCGTGATCACTACCCGCGAAGCGGGCAAGATGATGTTCGATGGCATCGCCGAAGTGCGTGAGGCGGTGGATTTCCTCCGTTTTTATGCCAACGAAGGCGAGCGACTGGAAGCAGAAGAGCCAGGCAACGCCCGCGGTATCTTCGTCTGCATTAGCCCGTGGAACTTTCCTCTGGCCATCACCACCGGACAGATCGCTGCAGCGTTAGTCGCTGGTAACGCGGTCATCGCCAAGCCCGCCGAGCAGACACCCCTGATCGCCGCCCGCGCCGTCGAGCTGATGCGCGAAGCTGGCCTACCAGAAGCGGCACTGCAGTTGCTGCCGGGCGATGGCCCAACGGTGGGCGGACCGCTGACCAGCGACCCACGTATCGCGGGTGTCTGCTTCACCGGCTCGACTCCGGTGGCACAGATCATCCACAAGGCCCTGGCAGAAAACGCAGGCTCCGATGCGATACTGATCGCCGAAACCGGCGGCCTAAACTCCATGATCGTGGACTCCACCGCGCTAACCGAGCAGGCGGTACGCGATATCCTGATCTCCTCCTTCCAGTCGGCCGGCCAGCGCTGTTCGGCGCTACGCATGCTGTATGTCCAGGAAGAGGCCCGCGACCGGTTACTCAACATGCTCTACGGCGCCATGGACGCGCTCACCATTGGCGACCCCTGGAATACTGATACCGACGTCTCGCCAGTGATCGACGCCGACGCGCAACAGGAAATCAGCGAATACGTGGCGTCAAATGAGAAAGCTGGCAAAGTGCTGAAGAAGCTGTCTGCGCCGGAAATCGGCACCTTTGTCACCCCGGCGGTGATCGAGGTTGGCGGCATTGAAGATCTCGAACGTGAAATCTTCGGCCCGGTGCTGCACGTGGCCACCTTTAAGGCGCGGGATATCGACAAGGTTGTCGACGACATCAATGGCAAGGGCTACGGGCTAACCTTCGGCCTGCATACCCGCATCGACGACCGCGTGCAGCAGATCGTCGAGCGCATCCATGTCGGCAACGTCTACGTTAACCGCAACCAAATCGGCGCCATCGTTGGCTCCCAGCCGTTCGGCGGCGAGGGCCTCTCTGGTACCGGCCCCAAGGCTGGCGGCCCTCTGTATGTCAATCGCTTCCGCCGCACTGCCGACGCTGAGCGTCACGAGACCCCTCAAGGTAGTGTTGTATCACGTAGCGATCTTCAATCGGCTCTTGATGGGCTGGATGCACGTAACTGGTCAGCACGACCCAATCGCATCGAGGTACTGCGCAAGGCACTTTCCGGCAAAGGTGGCGTGATCCGCAAGGCGCTGGCCGAAACAGCCGCGTTGGACATGACTTCACAGACACTGCCGGGGCCGACAGGTGAAAGCAACCGCCTGGCAATGTATCCGAAGGGCTCTGTTCTGTGCCTCGGACCAAGCCTGGATATCGCCATTGCTCAGGCAGCGCAGGCCTTGGGTACGGGCTGTGCGGCCGTCGTGGTCGCGCCAGGTGCCGAACAAGCCGTGAAGCCACTAATCGATGCCGGTGCGCCAGTGGTCGGGCTTGATGGATGCTTACCAACCGAGACTGTGAGCGAGGTCAAAGGCATTGCGGCAGTTGCCGCCGCTGGCAGCAGCGAATGGACCCGTGAACTGCGGATTGCGCTGGCCAAACGTGACGGTGCCATCATATCGTTAGAGACACAGACCATCTCGCCGGATCGCTACGTGGTGGAACGCCATTTATGCATCGACACAACCGCAGCGGGCGGCAACGCCAGCCTGCTGGCAACGGCTGAATAGGTAGACACTTAACAAACGCTAATCCCTTTCTCAGCGATCATATTAGCCACTACTCGTTAGTGGCTTTTTTTATGGTAGCCAGTTTTTTTGGCTGCCTTTGTTATCTTTAATCGCTCCACTGCCCCTTAATAATACGGGTTCAACGACTCTTGCCCTAGATCAATAATCCCCTCCCTGGGACTCGCTAAACTCCCTCCATCGTTAATAAGCTATCGAACCGCCATCCAAATTTGCAACCAAGCTGACCTAAACGCATCTTTTTTGATATCAGGAGCCCTCCATGCGTAAAGCCGCCCTACCTTCTCTACTTGTAACCACTGTTGCGGCAGCGGCAATGATGGCCAGCAGCCAGGCATTCGCCTACGGCGCTGGCGACTTTTTTACTCGGGTGGGCGTTGCCAAAGTTGCACCTACCAGCGACAACGGCTCACTGGCTAATGGTGCGCTATCAGTGGATGTACAGGATGAAACCAATTTCGCATTCACCTTGGGCTACCGCTTCCACGATAAAGTCGGCGTAGAACTGTTGGCGGCGCTACCGTTTGAGCACGATATTCATTTGAACGGCGCTAATATTGCTTCGACCAAGCACTTACCGCCTACCCTGACGCTGCAGTACTACCCGCTAGGCGGCACTCAGTCTCGTGTACAGCCTTATGTCGGCGCCGGCATTAACTACACCTTCTTCTCCGATGAAGAGCTGACGATTGGCGATTTAGAGCTGGATGACTCATGGGGCGCAGCGGGCCAGGTAGGTGTCGATCTACTGATTGATGACCACTGGGCGCTGAACGCCGCGGCTTGGTACATCGATATCGATACCGATGCGAGCGTTAACGGCGCCTCCGCAGGTACCGTTGAGATTGACCCTCTCGTTGTTATGGCAGGTCTCAGTTACCGCTTCTAAAGCGCCTGCGAAACCGCTAGGGGATGTTATCCACAAAGCCTGCCTCACGGCGGGCTTTGTGCATTTAGTCGCATGCGTTTTAAGCGCTTTCAGTGACGATCTGGTCGACCTTCTCTACCGCCCGTACAATGAGCAGTTGGTGGTGGGCAGGTGTTTTTTCCTGCTGCAAATAGGCTGCCACGGCCGGCGCCACCTCGCACTTTGCAGGCATGGCAGCGCGGGCATCAATCAAAGCGTTCAGGCGGGCAATAAACACAAAACGTACCCACTGGGGGAGCGACATCGTATCGATGCAAAACGGCTGCTGGCTAGCAAATGCATCAGCGTCAGGTGTCGGCATACGCCATAGATCGGCGGCTTTCATCGCCGCTTCGAGTTCTAAAAGGGCTGTCTGTAGCGGTTGAGAAATAGTCATAACGTCGTTTGTCATTGCCTCAAGATAGAAAAAGATGCCTTGTGGCTATTATCCCTACTCCATGCGCTGGTTGCCAATCCATCTCCTTTGCGAAAAGTTATCCATAGACTCACAGAAAACCTGCACGAGCCTGTGGATAAACTATGGAAAGGTATCGCAGCGCTTGATCTCATGGGGCTTTCGAGCAGTTGTTTAATTTTTAACCGCACTGTCATGAAGGGCGCGCCATTCGGTCGCTATTTATCGGCCGAGGCGGCTGACAGTGACCCGCCATCAAGGTAGAGTGCAGGCTTGCAACGCGGAAGGATGACATGCAACCGATTCAAACCCTTGATGAGTTTTTTACCCGCAGCGGCGCAGAGGTGTCCCTTTATCACATGGGACGCCATGTAGTTGCCTGCCCACGGGAGTCTTTAGCTACTTTTGAGCGTGGCGAAACGGCTTGGCCAGAGCCATGGCAGGGCCAGGCACGGTTAGCCATTCTGTTCCGGTTGGGCGATATGCCCGAACCTGCCATTTGGTTTTTAGCCCTACCGCTAGATGAGCAGGGAATGCTTGCCCCTGCGCAGCGCGACGCCTTCATCAATCGCCTGCTCGAAACCTTAGGGCGTGCAGTTTCTCAAGTGGGGCGTGAAGAAACAGCGGACGTCGATCATTTAATGAAGGATAATCCGCTCGCCTTCACGCCTAGCGTTACCTTTCAGGCCGTACTTAATGCCCGTGCAACATATGCCGCTGGCCTTCCTGCTAGCCAACATTTTGAACCCGTTGATGCATACCTAAGCGGCCAGCAAACAATTGATTGGCAAGCCTTAGGCTTACAGGGCATTGCCGATTACGTTATCCGCATGGAAAAAGCCGAGGCCGATTTACTGGCGCGGCGGCTTCCAACCTTGCCGGCCACCGTGATTCGTTCTGTGTGCTACTGTTTAGAGCACCAACCCTTACCCGCGGTGTTGGCCGCCGCGTTGCGCCATTGTGGTGAAGCCGCTGCCCAAGCGGGCGATGTGGAAACGCTGTGCGCCTGCCTACGTGCTGTTGGTAACACCGATGCGTGTGAAGTGGGTAAGTGGTATACGGCATTACTGCATGACACGGCAGCCAGTGGGCCCGATGTACTCGCGGCCATTGCGGGTCGCGGCTGGCATTACCTTGAAGATGCTGAGCGCTTGCCGCTTTTTTTGCAGCGTTTGGCAGAGGACGAGCGCACGGATTTTGCCGCGGTCGTGCGGGATCTGGCGCTCATCCCACGGCTTCGCTTACCGATTATGCTGGCACTGCGCGATGCGCCTGAAGGCTCTTCCATTCAACGCCGTTTGAGCATGATGATGTCACAGAAAAAGGCATGATGAGATGTTGTCACTTTTAATTGCAAGGAGTGAGCCGTGAAGGAATTACCCTATCAGGCCAAAGCGGTCATTGGTCGCCGTGAAATGGTGACATTACCTGAGCTAGGGCTTCACCTGTGCTGTAAAGCAGATACGGGTGCGCGTACTTCTGCGCTGCATGCAGAAGAAATAGAGACACATGAAGATGAACATGGTCAACTATGGGTAAGCTTTATCACCCACAGCGGCGGCCCTACCACACCCGCCCATCGCTACAGTTTGCACTTGCATGATCGACGCCGGGTCACCAGTTCAAACGGTCACAGCGAGTGGCGCTATGTCATACGCACCCCTATGCAAATGGGCGATTTGAATTTTCCTGTTGAACTGACCCTGACTGATCGCAGCAATATGCGTCACCCCATGCTGTTAGGACGCCGCGCCATGCGCCGCTTACTGATCGCCCCCGGTGCAGCATTTTTGCACGGTGAGCCTTAACCTAATTATTCGTCGCCATTATTTAGACTCGGAGTCCTCTCAATGCATATCGCTCTGCTATCGCGCAACCGTAATTTGTACTCTACTCGCCGCCTGGTTGAAGCCGCAGAGCAGCGGGGGCATACCGCGCGTGTGGTGGACACGCTGCGCTGCTATATGAGCATTACCTCCCACCACCCTTCTATTCACTATAAAGGGCAAGAAATTGAGCACTTTGATGCGGTTATTCCCCGTATCGGTGCGTCGGTTACCTTTTATGGGTGTGCGTTGCTACGTCAGTTCGAGATGATGGGGACTTACGTTATCAACGATAACGTTTCGATTACCCGCTCGCGGGATAAACTGCGCTCGCTCCAGCTCTTATCGCGCAAAGGTCTGGGGTTGCCGATTACCGGTTTTGCCCATTCGCCGGACGATATTCCCGACTTGATCACCATGGTCAAAGGCGCCCCACTGGTGATCAAGCTGCTTGAAGGCACGCAGGGGATCGGCGTGGTACTGGCGGAAACGAATCAGGCGGCGGAATCAGTGATTCAGGCCTTCATGGGTATGAAAGCCAACATCATGGTGCAAGAGTACATTAAGGAAGCACGCGGGGCTGACATCCGCTGCCTAGTGATTGGCGATAAAGTCGTTGCTTCAATGAAGCGGCAAGCAGCGGATGGTGAATTTCGCTCGAACCTCCACCGCGGCGGCACCGCCAGTGTGATTCGAATTACCCCCGAAGAGCGCTCAACGGCCATTCGCGCCGCCAAGGCGATGGGGCTTCGTGTCGCAGGTGTCGATTTGCTGCGCTCAAATCACGGCCCGGTGATAATGGAGGTTAACTCATCGCCTGGGTTGCAGGGCATTGAGAACGCCACCGGTAAGGACATTGCCGGCATGATCATTGAACACATTGAAAAAAATGCCGCTCCAGCCCGTAAAGCGCCGCCCAAGCCTAAAGGCTAAGGCAAAATATTAAAATAATCCGATTCGGGGGTGGCAAATCGACGCTGTCCCCCCCACAATCTGCGTCACCGAAGGAGGTAGACGCTCATGTTTCTCGATAATCGCCAAGTGGCGATGGACAGCGTATTGGAAGCGCTGGCCGATAGCATTGATTATTTCCAGGATAATATCGAACGCCTGCGGCCCTCGCTGCGCGACGCTTTGAAGCCACATTACACGACGCGGCTCAAACAGATGCGAAAGCTCCAGGAGCTTGCCCGTGCACATCTAAAAATGCTGCCCCGGGATGCAGATGTGGAACGTGACGATTTTTTATGGCTTTGGAGTCGTCTTAAAAGCTTCGTGGGTAACGATAGCCAAGTACTGATCAATGAGTTATTGGAGCAAGAGCGCGTATTGATGCAGGCGCTCTCCTCACTCTATACGCACCCCTTACCCGACCCTATCGAGCCGGTGGTGGAAGAGTGCATGCAGGGATGTCGTAAACTGATTCGTGAGCTCTATGCGCTGCAAAAGCGCAAAACCCACCGCTAGGGTACCGTGAAGCGTTCATTTAATGACGGCAGAATAAGGTCGATCGGCGCCCGCTTTTTAAACTCAATGGGTTCCGGCGTGCCGAGGAAATAGGGCTTTCTGTCCCATATATACAAATCGCCCAGGGTAGCCACGCGCGCTGCCCATTCTCGCAGCTTTAACCGCCACTCCACGTTGACGTTAGCATCATCCGCCACGCAGCCCGTCACATCCATACCCAATGCTCGGCCAATGTAAACGGCACGGGGCAAATGCCAACTCTGGGTAACCAGCAGCGCTTTATCCAATTGGAAAACGTCGCGCGCACGCACCAGGGTGTCATAGGTGCTAAAGCCTGCAAAATCCATGGTCAACTGCTCGGCCGCGACACCCCGCCGATAAAGCTCACGCCACATTGCTCGCGGTTCGTTATAGGCCTGAGTACGGTTATCCCCAGAGAGCAGCAAGTGTTCAACCTGATTTTGCGCAATGAGCGTGGTAGCCGTGCGCATTCGCGCATGGAAGTGAGGGTTTCGCACGCCGCTACGCGTCCAGTGAGAGGTGCCGAAAACAATGCCCACGCGAGCAGCACGGCACTGCTGCGGCTGACGCTCGATATAAGCCGCCGTGGTGGCCAACACCCAAAAGTTGCCGCCTATAAACAGCAATGTCGCCAGTAGCGACAGTGCTCCTAGCGACATCAACAAGCGCTTTGACCATGTTAACAAGAGGTTATGCATCCCGCACCCCCAGCAGCGGTTAGAACATGCCGAGTTCAAGCTTGGCCTCGTCACTCATCATGTCACGGCTCCAGGGAGGGCTGAAGACAATGTCGGTGTGCACTTTGCTGATTTGTGGCGCACCGAGAATCTTGTTACGCGCGTCAGCAGCAATCACGTCCCCCATGCCACAGCCAGGGGCCGTTAGCGTCATTCGAATGGTGGCAATGCGCTCGCCGCTAATGAGACGTTCAATGCGACAACCGTAAACCAGTCCCAGATCAACGATATTGACCGGAATCTCTGGATCGAAGCAAGTGCGCAATTGATCCCATACGAACTGCTCTATCTCATCCTCACTGGCCGTTTCAGGCAGTGTGGGCCGTGGCAAGGACTCAAGACCCAGCGCATCGAGGTTGCGCCCTTCTATCAAGTAGAGACGCCCCTCAAAACCGACGCTCACCGAGCTACCTTTTGCCTGCATGACGCTGACAACGCTATCTTCGGCCAGCGTTTCCGTCTTGCCAAACGGAATGGCAATGGCTTCCACATCGCGCTGAAGGGGTAACTGCTGACCTCGTTCGAGGCTGGCGACTTGCTCAAGATCCATAACTATCCTTAAATGACGATCCTCAAAGAACCGACCTTAACGTACCATGCCAATCACGCGATTAAGCGCTTCAACAAAGCGATCCACTTCATCGAGCGTATTGTACGCAGCAAATGAAGCACGGCAGGTGGCATCGACGCCAAAGTGATGCAACAGAGGCTGCGCGCAGTGGTGCCCGGTGCGAATCGCAATGCCGAGCTGATCGATCAGCAGCCCGATATCTTGCGAGTGCGCGCCATCCACCACAAACGATAGCACGCCTGCTTTTTGCGGTGCGGTGCCCAAAATACGCAGCCCATCAATGCGCTCTACGGCTTGTGTCGCGCGCTCAAGCAATTGCGCTTCCCAAGCGCCAATAGCGCTAACGCCCACGCTTTCTAACCACTCGAGCGCACGCCCCAGCGCAATGACTTCCGCAATCGCAGGCGTTCCGGCTTCAAACTTGTGCGGAATAGCGGCGAAGGTCGAGCCTGCACCGAACGAGACGGTTTTAATCATCTCGCCGCCGCCCTGCCACGGCGGCATCGCTTCCAGCAAAGCCTGCTTGCCGTACAGCACGCCAACGCCGGTGGGGCCATACACTTTGTGACCCGAAAACGCATAGAAGTCGGCATCGATTGCCTGTACATCGACCAATTGATGCGGCGCGGCCTGGGCACCATCAATTAAAATCAGCGCCCCGTGCTGATGAGCAAGGGAGGCCATTTCCTGCACTGGGTTGATCGTGCCCAGCGCATTGGAAACGTGATTGACCGCCACCAGCTTAGTACGCTCACTGAGTAGCTCGCGATAAGCGGCCATGTCGAGTGCGCCATTCGACTCCACGGGAATGACCTTGATGCTAAACCCGATCTCAGCGGCCAGCAGTTGCCAAGGCACGATGTTGGAGTGGTGCTCCAACATGGAAATCAGCACTTCGTCGCCAGGCCCGAGGTTTTTACGCCCCCAGCTCTGCACGACTAAATTGATGGCTTCCGTGGTGCCACGGGTAAAGATGATCTGACGCGCATCTTCCGCGTTGAGAAACGACCGCACCTTATGACGCGTGCCTTCAAACGCCGCCGTTGCCTCATCAGCGAGGGTATGTAGCCCGCGGTGAATGTTGGCGTTATAGCGCGAGTAGTAATCGCTAAAGACGTCGATCACCTGCTGGGGCGTCTGACTGGTCGCCGCATTATCCATATAGATGAGCGGCTTGCCATGTACTTCACGGCCCAGCACCGGAAAATCTTGACGCAGGCGAGTAACATCAAACGTCGCTTGCTCTAGGGTGGGCGTTGGCTCAATAACGGTATGTGACATCAATCACTCCTGGTTTAATCGTAGCGCTAGTCGTTAAGGGCGACTGCCGCCTCAACCAGCCCCGCCAGATTGAAGCGTTCCGGCAGTTTACCCGCCACTGCCAGTTCAACACGCTCGGCAATTGCATCCAGCGTCACTTTATCCAATACCTCTCCTGCAAAGGCGAGGGTTAGCAGCCCACGAGCGGTGGCTTCATCGATACCACGCGTGCGCAGGGCATAGATCGCGTCTTCATCCAACTGGCCCGTCGTGGTGCCGTGTGAGCACTTGACGTCGTCCGCATAGATCTCAAGCTCAGGTTTGGCGTCAATGTGGGCACGGTCCGATAGCAGCAGGTTTTGATTGCTCTGAAAACCTTCGATCTTCTGGCTATCGCGCTTGACGTAGACCTTACCGTTAAACACACCGTGGGCGCGGTCATCCAAAATACCCTTGTAGTTCTCGTTCGAGAACGTCAGCGGCGCATTGTGGTTCACCTTGGTATGGTTATCGACATGCTGACGGCCTTGACCAAAGAACAGACCCAAGAAGTTAGTTTCCGCACCTTGTCCGTTCAAGTCACTGATCAAGTCGTTGCGCACCAGCGCCCCGCCCAGGCTCAAGTTATAAGAGGTATAGCGGCTATCCCGCCCTTGCTCTACGTGAATGCTCGCCACGTGCATGTCGCCCAATGGCGCTTCCTGCAGCTTGTAATGGGCAAGAATCGCGCCACGATCAAGCATTAGCTCAGCCACGACGTTGGTGAAATTAGCCGCCCCGCTCTCGCCAGTATAATGCTCGATCAGCGTGGCTTCGCTGCGGCTACCCGCCTCTACCAGCACGCGCGGATGACTCATCACCGGCTCGCCGGCGCGCGACAGGAACTGCAGCAGAATGGGTTTCTCAACCACCGTGCCCGCCGCGATGCGAACCACGGCACCCTCTTCCATAAACGCTGTATTCAGCGCGGCAAAAGGCGAGAAATCCACGCCTGTCAGCCGCCCGAGCGGGCCACCCACGGCCTCGTGATTCTCTGTTAACGCCTTGGAAAGCGGCAATACCTGAAGGCTTGATGGCAGTGCATCCACATCCGAAAGTGCCGCTGAGAAGACACCATCCACAAACGTCAGGCGGTAAGCTTCGATCGGCAGGGTCAGCGCGGCCGCACTGGCTTGTGAAAAGTCGGCGTTATCAGCGAGCGCAAAATTGCCTTGTGCAATGGAGCGCACGTCAGTGTATTTCCACTCTTCATCACGACGAGTCGGAAAACCCAGTGCTTCAAAGCGGGCAGCGCCCGCCTGACGACGTGCAGCCACCCAGGTAGGCTCCGCCTTGTAGTGCGGGCTGCGCGCCTTAAGTGTGTCTAAAAAGGTTTGCGTATCGCTCATGCCACAGACTCCTCGATACCTTCGTACCCATTGGCTTCCAGCTGCTTAGCGAGTTCGGCGTCGCCGGTTTTAACGATACGGCCATCGACCAGAACGTGAACCTGATCAGGCACGATGTAATCCAGCAGGCGCTGATAGTGAGTGACCAGCAGAATGGCGCGGTCTTCAGCGCGCATACTGTTGACACCGTCAGCCACCACTTTCATGGCGTCTATATCCAAGCCGGAATCGATTTCATCAAGCATGGCAAGCTTCGGCTGCAGCACGAGCATTTGCAGGATTTCGTTACGCTTCTTCTCGCCGCCAGAGAAACCTTCGTTAACCGCACGCTGCAAGAAGCTGGCATCCATTTTCATAAAGCCCAGCTTCTCTTTCACCAGCTTCATAAATTCGGGGGCAGGCATTTCGCCTTCGCCGCGGGCGACGCGCTGGGCATTCAGCGCCGATTTCAGCAGGTAGATATTTTTAACACCCGGGATCTCGACCGGATACTGGAAACCCAGCAGCAGACCCGCCTGGGCACGCTCTTCAATTTCCATTTCAAGCACGTCTTTGCCTTCAAAGGTAATCGTGCCCTGGGTGACTTCGTAGCCATCTTTACCAGCGATAACCGCCGATAGCGTCGATTTACCCGCGCCGTTCGGCCCCATAATGGCGTGCACTTCACCCGCATTGATGGTCAGGGTGAGGCCTTTGAGGATTTCATTACCTTCGACGGTGACGTGTAAATCATTCACTTGCAACATATTGATTACCTTCTAATTCTGGCGAGTCGCTACGGCGACACTGATATAATTAAGTAGTCTAACCGGCTAACGATTAACCTACCGCGCCTTCCAGGGTGACGTTGAGCAGCGCTTCCGCTTCCACGGCAAACTCCATCGGCAGCTCTTGGAAAACGTCTTTACAGAAGCCATTCACAATCATGCTGACCGCGTCTTCTTCCGAGATACCGCGGCTCTGGCAGTAAAACAGCTGGTCTTCACCGATCTTCGAGGTGGTCGCTTCGTGTTCGATAGTCGCCGTGCTGTTGCCAATTTCCTGATAAGGGAAGGTATGCGCACCGCACTTATCGCCAATCAACAGCGAATCGCACTGGGTAAAGTTACGCGCCCCTTTGGCCCGCGGGCCAATTTTTACCAAGCCGCGGTAGGACTGATCACTGCGACCCGCGGAGATGCCTTTGGCAACAATATAGGAACGAGTGCCTTCACCAATGTGAATCATCTTGGTGCCGGTGTCGGCCTGCTGGCGTCCGTTAGTCACGGCAACAGAGTAAAACTCGCCGATACTGTCCTTGCCGCGCAGCACACAGGACGGGTATTTCCAGGTAATGGCCGAGCCGGTTTCTACCTGCGTCCAACTGATGCGTGAACGGTCACCGCGGCAGTCGCCACGTTTAGTCACGAAGTTATAGATACCGCCTACGCCATTTTCATCGCCGGGGTACCAGTTCTGCACGGTGGAGTATTTGATGTAGGCATCGTCCAGAGCGACCAGCTCAACGACGGCGGCATGCAGCTGATTTTCATCACGCATCGGCGCGGTACAGCCTTCCAGGTAAGAAACCTGAGCGCGGCTTTCGCAGATAATCAGGGTGCGCTCAAACTGGCCGGTATTGGCTGCGTTAATACGGAAATAGGTCGACAGCTCCATCGGGCAGGTCACGCCTTCCGGCACAAACACGAAAGAGCCGTCGGTGAAGACCGCTGAATTGAGCGCCGCGAAGTAGTTATCCGCCGCCGGCACCACGGTGCCCAGATACTGCTTGATCAGTTCCGGATAGTCGCGGATAGCTTCAGATATCGAGCAGAAGATAACTCCCGCTTCGCCAAGCTGCTTCTTGAAGGTGGTGGCCACCGACACTGAGTCGAACACCGCATCGACGGCAACGCCAGCCAGCGCGGCACGTTCGTGGAGCGGAATGCCCAGTTTCTCATAGGTCTCCAGCAGCTTGGGATCGACTTCATCCAAGCTCTGGGGGCGGTCTTCCGGGCGCTTGGGCGCACTAAAATAGGAAATCGACTGATAATCGATCGGCGGATAATCGAGATGCGCCCAGGAGGGTGCCTCCATTTTCAGCCACTGGCGATAGGCATCCAGACGCCACTCCAGCATCCACTCGGGTTCGCCCTTCTTCTTGGAGATAAAGGCGATGGTGTTTTCATCCAGGCCAGGTGGCAGGGTGTCGCTTTCAATATCGGTTACGAAGCCGTCTTTGTATTCGCGACGAACCAACTGTTCCATTTCTTCGCTTGCCATGGTGATACCCTCCGGGCAGTTGGGTGGCGAGATTATCGCCTTTAATAATAAATAAGGCCTGCTGTGCTTACGCCGCTGTTAGGCCGACGCCGCCGACAGGCTGATCGTTTGAATAGGCAGTTGCACCGGTAATTTTATCGGTGCTGTATCGGCTAAATGCGCTAACGTCACGCTTTCAAGCAAGGTGCGCATCGCCAATGAAACCCGCTGCCAGTTGTCCGCCACACCGCAGGTCGCGACAAGCTCGCAATCGCCTTCTGCTTGGCTGCATTCGGTCATGGCAACGGGGCCTTCAATCGCCGCAATGATGTCGGCGGCCGTAATGTGTGATGCTGGCCGCGCCAAGCGATAGCCGCCTTGAGCACCGCGCTGGGAGACTAATAACCCGGCACGCGCCAGCATTTTCAGCGTTTTACTTACCGTGGGGTGTGGCAGTTGCACAGCCTCAGCCAAATCAGCCGCTGCGTGTGATGCGTGAGCGTGACGGGCAATTTGCGCCATCACCACAGCGGCATAATCTGTCAGCCGAGAAAGCTTGAGCATATCGACTCCCCTTTTATGTACTGAGTGCGCGGCCACCAAAGGTCACCTGCGTCAATTGAGTACCATTTTAGTCCTGTATAAATTTGATGTGAAGCCCTTGAGCTAAATGGTTAGCAATTTGAGCAAAATAACAGCATGATCGACGCCAATCGCATCAAAAACAACAATCATTATCATTTAAAAATACTATGACGCTTGTGAGGTGCTTATCTTGGCTTTACTTTAATGAGGGTCGTCTGGTAATTTCGAATGAGTATTAAGTGCCATCACACTGGATGGCAGCCTGCTATTCGAGGATTTAAGATGGATTCAGCAGTCAACAATATGGTCAATGCGTCATTGGCAATGCAGCAAGTACAAGTTGCACAACAGGCGCAACTGACCGTTTTCAAAGATGCTTTAGACGGCCAAGCAGCACATATTTCTGCCCTCATGGAAGGCGTTGCTCAGGTGCCTCAACTGGCCACAAGCGGAAGCGTAGGTACGCAAATCAACACCACCGCGTAACCAACGTAGCGAAAGATAAGCAAATAGCCCCCTGGCTAACGCCAGGGGGCTATTTTTTTACTACCTGTCTTTAACTATCTGTCTTTTACTAACTGCCTTAATCCGCTAGGCTTTTTTAACGAATTCGGATTTAAGCTTCATCGGTCCGATACCGTCAATTTTACAGTCGATATCATGATCGCCGTCCACCAAGCGGATACTTTTCACTTTAGTCCCCACTTTTACCACCAGTGAACTGCCTTTGACCTTCAGATCCTTAATGACCGTTACGCTATCACCGTCGGCCAGCATATTACCGTTGGCATCGCGCACGCCTGAAGCGTCATCTGCGCCCTCTGCTTCTGCTACTTTTGACCATTCATGACCACACTCTGGGCACACGTATTGAAGCCCATCATCGTAGCTAAACTCAGAAGCGCAGGCAGGACAGTTAGGGATATCACTCATGGAACGGCTCCATCACTTGGCTATTGCAAAAGACGCTAACAAGGTCTTAGAAAGCGATGGAGCCTACACGGGTTAAGCAAAATGTCCAGCGAGGGTAATATTAGCCTCGGGCATTAGCCGCGCTGATAAGTCCCTACCAGGCGATTCATGCCCAGCAGATTGGGCTCTACCTCTTTGAGTAATTCGGCAAGCGTCAACCCTTCCGGCAGTGACGTTTGACGATCCAGCGCCAGCACCCAGAAATAATAGAGGTGTTTGCCGTGCCCTTCGGGAGGCATGGGGCCGCAGTAACCAATCTCTCCTTTATCATTGGCGCCTGAGGTGCCCGCCTCGCTTTTTTCGGTGAGCTCTAGCGTATCGGCGGGTAAATTATAAAGCACCCAGTGTACAAAGCCGTAGCTACCTTCCTTCACTAAAGGGGCATCAGGATCGTGGCAGATTACCGCGAATCCCTGAGTTCCCTCGGGCGCATGTTGCCAAGCGAGCGCAGGCGAAACATCGTCCCCTTCTCCCGTGTGCTTGGTAGGAATCGCTTGATGGTCGGCAAAGGCCGAACTGGTAACCTGCATTGATGAAAGTGCAAATGCCATGCTTCTCTCCTGAGTAACGCTTAGGGTTCGAACGACTTATGATTGAAAAGATGGATTTAAAAACTAACCACCGAGGCGTACTGTTGCCACCACTGCTGGGCTGTCTCCACGTTGTCAGCGTTGTACGCCGGGTCAAGGACAACGCCCAACTGAACATAGTCGCCACGGGTTCTAGCCATGAGCTGAGGATCCTGAGTCGCCAGTTGGAGCGCATAGAGCACCAACATTTGCTCATACGCATCGCGGGTGTTCAACCGAGCAAACAGCAGAGGAACCGCTGGAAGGCCTATTTCACCTAATCGCTCAGCGGCAATGTACCAGGGTCGACGGTTATCACGATCGCCGTAACTGGCCACAAAACGCCGATCGGCCAAGCGGCTAACGTAGTAGGAAGCTTCCTCTTCAGGGCTCATAAACAGTGGCGGCACCCAGTCACTGTCCCTAGCACTCACCGGTGCGGCGGTGGCGACAGGCGTAGATTGCTGCTTAGCGGGTGAGGCTTCAGCCGCTGCCTGGTTAGGGATTGGCGAAGAGATAGGCCCACCGGCACAGCCCGCGAGTAACAGGCATGCCCCCAAACATATCACTCCTAGATAATGCGCGCTTTGCTGCATTGGCAAGCTTCCTTGGCTAAGTCTTAAACGGGCCATCGCCCCTGTTTCTTTAGGCGACGTTTAACCCACCTATCATAAAGCGCCCGCAACGCTGGTTTAATCACCGGCAGGCCAATTAACCAGGCGACCGGCAGTAGCCAGGGAATTCGCTTCATTAATAAGCGGTAGGCGTCGATACCTTCAATCAGTTGGCCTTGCGCTGTCTCAATGTGCAAAGAACGCAGGGCCATGGCGGGATCAACGCCTTTTTCTCGGAGGGTCGGCGCATGCTCGCTTACATCAAGCCAGCCTATATCATCGGCGTGCTGCCCCGACCACCGCTCATAGCGGCGGCGCTCTTGTCGACACAGCGGGCACTGGGCATCGTAAAAGACATTAATCGATCTCTTACTGGACATATTGCTTCTCAACTTTAACACTCTTATGCAGTGTGGCATTTCCATTAATTGGCGCAACCCCTTACTGCCCCGTGGCTCAATTAGGTCTTCACTATGAATGCTGAGCTTAATAATGAATTTGGTAAACAACTTTTAGTGATTGCTCATGCTCCGTCACCGAATACCCGGCTTTTGCAGGAAGCGGCCACGCGGGGCGCTAGCCATCCTGATCTGGAACAAATGCAGTGCGTCGTGAAAGCGCCTTTGGAGGCAGGCCCAGAGGACGTACTAGCCTGCGATGCCATCCTGCTCGGCACCACAGAGAATCTTGGTTATATGAGTGGCGCGCTAAAGGATTTCTTTGACCGCACTTATTATTCTGTCATAGAAAAAAAGCAAGGATTGCCTTGTGCACTTTATATCCGCGCTGGCCATGACGGCACAGGCACGCAACGCGCGGTAGAAAGTATTGTGACCGGTTTACGCTGGCGTTGGGTGCAGCCCCCCCTCATTTTACGCGGCGAATGGCAGCCAACGTTTGCTGATCAAGTAGAAGAAATTAGCATGGCCTTAGCATTTAGTGTTGAAAGTGGCATTGTTTGAAAATGCGATTGTTTGAGAGTGACATTGTATAACCTCGCTTAGCCTGCCTTACTGTAGATAAGCATTTCGCGTCAACAGCGCGATTGAAAGGAATCAACGCACTTATTTAAGGTCGCCATTATGCACAACGTCATTGCCTTCTATGATGATCGCGTTCTCGCTCACGAACCCAATATTGACGCCGACTTTCTACCTCAACGAATCGATAAGCGCATTCGCCACCTTCTTGCTGGCTTACCGGTGCCGTGGAAGTACCCTGAACATCCGGGTCGATTAAAAGCCATTCAACAACTGCTTGAAAAAGCGCCGATTGAGGGGCTCCACATTGAGGGCGGCAAAGCGGCGACCCATGAACAATTAGCGCGGGTGCACACCACTTCCTATCTCAGCGACATTTTTAGTCTGCGAGGTAAAAATGCCTGGCTGGATGTAGACACCACGGCGGTTTCACCGGGAAGCGTCGATGCTGCGGAAGTGGCCGCAGGCACTGCTATTGCGGCGGTTGAGGCCGTCATGGAAAAACGCACGAAAACCGCCTTTGCCCTGGTGCGCCCGCCGGGACACCACGCGGAGCCCGTTCGTGCCCGCGGCTTCTGCTTATTTAATAATGTCGCGGTGGCAGCCGCCCATGCCCGTAGCGCGTTCGGCTGCGAACGCGTGCTGATCGTCGACTGGGACGCCCACCATGGCAATGGCACCCAGGACATTTTCTGGGCCGAACCGAACGTGATGTTTTTCGATATCCACCGAGCAGCGCCTTTCTACCCTGGCTCTGGCCATCTTGAAGAGGTAGGCGCCGGGTTAGGCGAAGGCACCACCATCAATGTCCCCCTACCCGCTGGCGCCGGTGATGAAGCGTATTTAAAAGCTTTTCGCGACATCCTAGCGCCAGCGGCTGCCTGGTTTAAACCGGATATCATCTTAGTTTCTGCAGGCTTTGACCCACACTGGCATGACTTAGCGCTCAACGTTTCTTATGAAGGGTTTGGCGCGCTAACCGGCTTTATGCAACAGCTGGCCGAACAGCACTGCGAGGGCCGTTTGGTCTTCGTATTAGAGGGGGGCTATAACCTTGAGTCGCTGGCCAATGGCACACGTGCCGTCCTGGCAGTACTGGCCGGCAACACAGTGCCGGTGCCCGATACCTGCGGCATTGCTGAAGTCCAAGCCGCCGCAGATTTTCACCGCACGGCTTTTGATTCTGAATAGAGCCCTTCTGAAGAATGGTTTTCTAACTAATACTGACAAACAAAAACGGCACCTCGCATGAAAGGGGTGCCGTTGGTAATGCCAGTACCGCCGTTATTTCAACCGCTCAAGCTTATTTCAACCGCTCAAATACTGTTGCTACACCCTGCCCCATGCCAATACACATGGTGGCTAAACCGAGGGTGGTATCGCGTTGCTGCATCACGTTAAGCAGCGTGGTGCAGATACGCGAGCCCGAGCAACCCAACGGGTGTCCAAGAGCAATGGCTCCCCCGTGTAAGTTGACCTTCTCGTCCAGCGAGTCCAGGAAGCCCAGGTCTTTTAAGACCGGAATACCCTGCGCGGCGAAAGCTTCGTTAAGCTCAACGGTCTGGATATCAGCCGCAGAAAGGCCAGCGATTTTTAGCGCTTTCTTGGAGGCAGGAACGGGGCCATAGCCCATAATAGACGCATCGCAACCCGCAACACCGGTTGATAGCACGCGTGCAATAGGCTGCAGGCCCAGCGCTTGAGCACGTTCGTAGCTCATGACCGCCATCGCCGATGCCCCTACCGAGAGCGCCGATGAGGTACCTGCCGTCACCGTACCGTTACGAGGGTCAAACACCGGCTTCAAGTTAGCCATCGACTCCAGGCTGGCGTCTTCACGGATGACTTCGTCGCGCTGTACCATGACTTTGAAGCCGCGCTGATCGTGCCCTTCAACACCGATAATTTCATTATCGAAGTAGCCCTTTTCCATCGCCGCCTGGGCGCGCTGGTGGGAACGAACCCCAAACTTATCCTGCTCTTCCCGGGAAACGCCGTGCATCTTACCCAGCAGCTCGGCGGTCAGGCCCATCATCATGGCTGCTTTGGCCGCATACTTACTCGCCGCGGGGTTGACGTCAACACCGTGAGCCATGGGCACGTGTTCCATATGCTCGACGCCACCGATGATAAAAAAGTCACCCATGCCTGCTTTGATATTAGCGGCGGCGATATGCAGCGCCGTCATCGAAGAGCCACACAAACGGTTAACGGTTTGGGCGGGCACCGAACGCGGAATGCCGGTCATGATGGCGGCATTCCGCGCAATGTTCATCGACTGTTCGAGCGTCTGGTTCACACAGCCCCAGATCACATCGTCCACTTCCGATGGGTCTAGATTAGGATTACGGGTAAACAGTGCCTGCATCGCCGCCGCTGAAAGGTTCTCAGCGCGAACGTTACGAAAAGCACCATTTTTGGCTTTTGCCATGGCGGTACGAACACCGTCAACCACCACAATATCTCTCGGACTCAAACTCATCTTTTATCTCCTATACGTGGTGGTTAGGCTTGCTTGGCAGATTTATCGCTGGAATAGAATAACTCGCCGTTTTGAGCCATCTGACGCAGCTTATCGGTGGGCGCGTAGAGCGGCCCTAGCTCTTCGGCTAGCCCTTCCGCTACTTTCACAAACGCTGCAACGCCCATCGCATCGATGTAGCGCAGCGCGCCTCCACGGAATGGCGGAAAGCCGATGCCATAGATCAACGCCATGTCGGCTTCCGCCGGTGTGGCCACAATGCCATCCTCCAAGCAGCGCACGGTTTCCAGGCAGAGCGGCACCATCATGCGGGCAATGATGTCCTCGTCGGAAAACTCCTTGTGCTCCTTCACCACTTCTTTGACCAAAGCGTAAGCCGCTTCATCAGTCACTTTCTTCGGCTTACCCTTCTTGTCTTCCTCGTAGGCGTAAAAGCCCTTGTCGTTCTTTTGGCCTAAACGATCGTTCTCATACATGAGCTGGATAGCGGTTTTACCTTCACGCGCCATACGATCTGGGAAGCCTTCTGCCATGACTTCATTGGCGTGAACGGCAGTATCCAGACCGACCACATCGAGCAGGTAGGCCGGGCCCATCGGCCAGCCGAACTTTTCCATTACCTTATCAACGTGTTGGAAGTCAGCGCCCTGTTCGACCAGGAAGCTGAAGCCGCCGAAGTAAGGGAACAGCACACGATTGACCAAGAAGCCGGGGCAGTCATTAACCACAATCGGTGTTTTACCCATTGCGCGGGCGTAGGCCACGGTGGCGGCAACGGCGGCATCAGAGGTCTTCTCACCACGGATGACTTCTACCAGCGGCATGCGGTGCACGGGGTTGAAGAAGTGCATTCCGCAGAAATTTTCCGGCCGCTTGAGGTTTTGCGCCAAGCGGTTGATAGAAATCGTCGATGTGTTAGAAGTGAGGATGGTTTTTTCACTAACCATGCCTTCCACTTCGGTCAACACGGCGTCTTTGACCTTGGGATTTTCCACTACCGCTTCAACGACCAAGTCGACGTTGCCAAAATCACCGTACGAGAGCGTTGGGCGAATATTGGTCAGCTTTTCTGCCATTTGCTCGGTCGTGAATTTCTTCCGCTCTACCTGTTTGGCAAATAGTTTGCGGGCTTCTTTCAGACCTAACTCTATCGCGTCGTCCTTAATGTCTTTCATAAGGATCGGCGTGCCCTTGGAAGCGCTCTGATAGGCAATACCACCGCCCATGATACCTGCGCCCAACACCGCCGTTTGTTTCACCGACTGTGCCTGTTTTTCGTAATTGCTGGCTTTCTTCTTAACTACTTGATCATTGAGGAACAGGCCGACCAGATTGAACGCAACGCTACTAAGCGCCAGTTTGGCGAACGCTTTGGCTTCAATCGCCTGGGCACGGCCACGTTCCTCACCAGCCCCTTTCTGAATCACTTTGATCGCTTCAACGGGAGCAGGGTAATGCGGGCCCGCCTTGCCAGCGACATACCCTTTGGCGGTTTCAAACGCCATCATCTGCTCGATGGGATTGAGCTTGAGCGGGCTGGTCTTTTCAGTACGGCGCGCCTGGTAATCCAGCTCGCCGGCATTAGCACGATCGAGCATATCCAGCGCGGCGTCTTCCAACTGCTCAGCACTCACCACAGCATCCACAGCGCCCATCTTCAACGCGGCATCAGCACGGTTTTCAGTACCGCCAGCGATCCATTCGATAGCGTTATCAGCGCCGATAATGCGTGGCAGGCGCACACAGCCGCCCCAGCCAGGCAAAATGCCGAGCTTGGTTTCTGGCAAGCCAATCTTGGCTTTCTCGCTCATTACGCGAAAATCAGTGGTCAGCAAGACTTCACAGCCGCCGCCCAGCGCCAGCCCGTTAATGGCCGTCACCGTGGGGAACGGCAGATCTTCAATGGCATTGAAGATGTCATGTACCTTGAGGTTCATCTCTACCAGATACTCTTCGCCCTTATCGAACAGCGTGTGAAACTCGGTGATATCGGCGCCCACAATAAACACGTCTTTACCGCTGGCAATGAGCAGCCCTTTCAAGCTATTTTCAGCTTGAAGCGCCTTCACTGCCTCACCCAGCTCTGCTACCACAGCGCTGGATAGTTTGTTGACGGACTCATCTTTCAGATCGAAAGTGAGCATAGCGATGTCATTGCCACTCGGGGTGTCACGACGTGTCACCGTAATGGCGTTGCCTTGATAGATCATCCGCGCTCTCTCCACAATTCGGGTTGGCTCCCTAAAAGGAACCCGCCACACTTTATTCGGCCACTAGAAAATGTACGGTCAATACAATCCAATCGATTTCATACGGTCGTTTGATTGCTTTAGCTTGGTTGAGTTGCCGGTGTTCGTCAAGCCCTGACTTTCGGCTAATTTACCCATCTACTGAGACCAGCACTCCCCTGCGTGCGTTCATACTGCTAGGATCACGCTTCCAATTATTTTGCAGGTTAACTTTCTATGAGCGCACTGCTCACGCCATCCCGCATTGCCACCGTTCAGCGGTATATTGAACGCATTGTCGAGCGACTAAAGCCATGGAGCTGGCTGTGGCCCCCCATGGCATTTTCGGCCGGGTTAGGCAGCTTCTTTCTGGTAGATCGCCAACAGTGGCTGGGCGCTGCCCTCGCGCTAGGACTTTTGTTCGCCTGGACGCTACTGCTTTCCGAAGGGTTAATCAGCCGCTGGCTGAAACGTCGTGGCCACCCAACGCCACCAAGAGGCGTAACGACGTTTATTGCCCAGATGATTCACCAGGAAACGCTTTTTTTCACGCTGCCGTTTATTTTAGTCACCACCGTTTGGAATAGCGGCCAAACGCTGTTTGCTCTGCTTGTAGGCGTGATGGCGCTACTGTCGATCATCGATCCCATTTATTTTAAAATTTCCGAACGTTGGCGTAGCCTTTACTTCTTATTCCACGCCATGTGCGTGTTTCTCGTGTTACTCGTGACGTTACCGATCATGGTACACCTCACTACCGGGCAAAGTTTACTCTTAGCGCTCGGAATCACGGTTGTGGTCGCCCTCCCTAGCTTTTGGCATCTGCTAAAGCAAAGTTCTTTCAAGCGCTGGTGCGCCTTTTTTGGCTTAACGTTGGTGTTAGCGTATGGCGCTTGGCTAGGGCGCATTTGGGTCCCCCCTGCCAGCCTCTGGATGACCAGCAGCGCGCTCTCGCCAGGGTTTGATGTCGAACAGCGCTTACCCCAGGGCTCAATGACGCTGACGCCCCAGGCCATTAGCGATAATGGGCTCTATGTGTATACCGCTATCAGAGCCCCGCGGGGACTGAGTGAAACCATTACCCATGCTTGGCATCATAATGGTGAGCAAATGGATGTCGTGGAGCTCAATATCGACGGTGGACGTGAGCAGGGATATCGCGCCTGGAGCCACAAGCAGAACTTCCCGGCAGACCCGACGGGAGATTGGCGTATCGATATAATGACGAGCACGGGTCAACGCTTAGGGTTGATTCGCTTTAACGTAACAGAAGATAGCCAGCAGGCCTCGCTCGCCGATGGTGAAATACATGCCAGTGGCCTCAGCAACTGGAACCTACGCCGCTTTGTGCCTGGTCGCACTAATGATGAAGAGGCACAACCGGATGACTAAGTTGTAAAGCGCCTTGCATTCAGCGCCACAGCTTATGACAATTCGCCTACTCACACTTATTGGTAGTTAGTTGCTTATGGCTTCAACGATTGGTTTTCGTATCGCGCGCTTGCCGCATCTATGGCGTTCCATTCTAGATCGACGGCTTGCGCCTTTGGGCTTAACGCAAACGCGCTGGGTAACGCTTTATCATTTATGGCGCTTGGGCGAGGGACACCCACAGTGCGACTTGGCGCGCGCCATTGGCGTTGAAGCACCCTCCTTGGTGCGTACGCTCGGCCAACTCGAAGAGCAGGGCTTAGTTGAGCGCCGTGCCTGTGACAATGACCGCCGTAGCAAGCGTATCTACCTAACGCCTGCCGCGATTCCGTTATTGGAAAAAATCGACAGCGTTGCCCAGCAGGCTCGTAAAGAAATGTTTGCCGGTTTGAGCGAAGAGAATCTTGAACAGCTCAATGAGTGGCTAGCCGTGATTGAAGCCAACGGGTTAGCCATTCAAGCTCGGGATCAAGACGACCCCGTCTCCTGATCACTCTTTGAAGTGGCTGATGGCGGCGGCTCGTCACCCAGGATCGGCGGTGCTGTGGGTCGGTCCGAATGGCCTTGAAGTGAACGCTGCAGTTGCTGAAAATCGGGCAAATAGGTCGCGAATCGTTCAGCGGTTTGCGACTCCCACCACCACAGTGTTAGCGAATAGGCCGTCGATTGAAGCACAAGCGCGTCTTGTGGCAAACGCTCAAGCAACGCTTTTAATGCTATCTCAGCATCGTCTGGGAGCGGTCGCAACGGGGCTATGCGCCACCGCCACCCTGCGTAATAAGGAGCTAACGCTTCACTGGCATTACTGTCTCTGACCAACAGGAAATCAGGCCCAGGCGCTGATTGGGGGTAGTGCCACCGATAGGCAGGCATCGTGCCTTTGAAGTGGTGAAGCGGTGGTTTTTCCAATTTAATGGTAACGCCTTGCTTACCCATTTGGGAGCGCAGCGCCTGATGACGCTTCTGGCGAGGGCTAGGTTTGAGCCACATCACCGGCGCGATGACAAACAGCATTATGGCTATAATGATTAACCATTCCATCTCTACATTTCCCTCCACATGAGCCACACTTTAGGTAATATTCTAACCACCATGACTCAGGCCGTTATTTTGATGCACGTCATGGTTAAAACGCTGATCATTGTTAAATTAAGGCACGCCATCTAAAGTAACGGACATCCAACAAAGTTTCTCTTTGTTAGCCTCACTAAGGAGATACGCCATGAGCTATCACCACATATTAGTTGCCGTTGACTTAACCAAAGACTCCCACAAGATCCTGGAGCGGGCAGTGGCAATCGCTGAGCGCAACGATCAAGCCAAAATCTCCATTATGCATACCCTCGAACCACTAGGGTTTGCCTACGGTGGCGATATCCCCATGGACTTGACCAGCATTCAAGACCAGTTGGATGAGCATGCCAAAAAACGCTTAGCTGAAATTGCCGCGCCCCATATTGCCGAAGCTGATCAACACGTGGTTGTAGGTATGCCGGACACTGAAATCCACCGCTTTGCCGATGAACATGGCGTGGATCTCATCGTGGTGGGTTCCCACGGGCGCCACGGTTTTGCTTTGTTGCTAGGCTCGACATCGACAGGTGTCCTACATGGAGCACAATGCGATGTTCTCGCCGTGCGCGTCGGCAAGAAAGGCGAAAAAAGCGACGAGTGAACGACAACCCAATGACATCAACGCAAAAGGCGCCCCTGTGGCGCCTTTTAACGTTACTGGTTTTTTTATTCCCCTGCTGCCATCGCCTCAAGCTCCATCCAGCGCTCCATGGCCACTTCCAACGCCTTCTGCAATTTTTCCATCGCCTGCAATCGTTCCGTAATGGTGTCAGCATCCTGCTGATAAAACGCAGGATCCCCAATTTCACTCTCCAACGCTTCTACTTCGTTCTCGAGGCGCTCAATCTCAGCAGGCAGTGCATCCAGCTCACGCTGCAGATTGTAGGAAAGCTTAACGCTTTTCTTAGCCACTGCCGCAGGTGCTTCGGCTACCTTTTTTGGCGCTTCTGAGGTGGGTTCCGTACGCTGCCGCGCCGCCCCTTCCCAGGGCGCGGGCGGCAATTTGCCACCTTGGCGAATCCAATCCGTATAGCCACCCACGTACTCGCGCACCACGCCATCGCCTTCAAAGGCCAGCATGCTGGTCACCACGTTATCCATAAAGATACGGTCGTGGGAAACCAGCAGCAGCGTGCCATCAAAATCGAGCAGCAGCTCTTCGAGCAACTCCAAGGTTTCCATATCGAGATCGTTGGTCGGCTCGTCGAGCACCAGCACATTAGCCGGCTGCGTGAACAGCTTGGCCAGCAGCAGACGGTTGGATTCGCCACCAGAGAGCGCTTTCACCGGCTGGCGTACCCGCTCAGGAGTAAACAGAAAGTCTTGCAGATAGCTCATCACATGGCGATCTTTGCCACCCACGCTGACACGATCACTGCCTTGGGCAACGTTGTCGTAAACGGTTTTTTCGAGCTCCAATCCGGCGCGCAGCTGGTCGAAATAGGCCACTTTCAGGTTGGTGCCCATTTGCACCTTGCCTTCAGTGGGCTCCAATTCGCCCAGCAGGATTTTTAGCAAGGTGGTCTTGCCCGCCCCGTTGCGCCCCAGGAAGCCGATACGATCGCCACGCAGCACTTCAAGGTTGATATCGCGCAGTATGACCTCATCACCAAACCGTTGGTTGACACCCTGCAGTTCTACCACGCGCTTACCAGTACGCTCACCGCGATCTACCGTCAGGTTGGCATTGCCTTGACGCTCGCGGCGCTGGCTACGCTCGTTACGCATGGCCTCAAGCGCTCGAACTCGGCCTTCGTTGCGGGTACGCCGCGCTTTAACGCCCTGCCGAATCCAGGCTTCTTCCTGGGCCAGCTTTTTATCGAACTCGGCGTTTTCCCGCGCTTCTACTTCAAGCTCATGCTGTTTACGGGCCTGATACTCTTCGTACTTACCGGGGTAGCGACCAAGCTGGCCACGATCCAGCTCCAGAATATTGGTCGCGAGTTTGGAAAGAAACGCCCTATCGTGGGTAATCAGCAGTACCGCGCCGTTAAACGCCAGCAATTGCTCTTCCAACCAAGCAATGGTGTCTAAGTCCAGATGGTTGGTCGGCTCATCGAGCAGCAGGAGATCGGGTTCGGAAACCAAAGCACGCGCCAGTGCCACGCGGCGACGCCAACCACCGGAGAGCGAGCTCATCTCCGCTGTGGGGGGCAAGCCTAGGCGTGTGAGCACCGTATCGATACGCTGGTGAAACGACCAGCCATCAATGGCTTCCAGGCGCGTTTGTAGGGTCGCCATGCGATCCATATCGGGATCGGGATCATTGATTAGGTGATCGTATTCAGAGAGTAGCTCCCCCGCTTCCGGTAGGCCTTGGGCGACCATATCAAAAATGGTCAAACCGGAGGATTCAGGTAACTCCTGCGCCAGCACGCCGATTTTAAGGCCAGGCGCGCGCCAGATGGAGCCATCATCGGGCAGAATATCTCCCGCCACCAGCTTCAGCAGCGTGGATTTGCCAGTGCCGTTGCGACCAACCAGCGCCAGCCGCTCGCCTTTTTCAACTGTCAGGTCGGCGCGATTGAGTAGTACATGAGTGCCGTAGGCGAGTTGCAGCTGTTCGAGTCGTAACAGGGCCACGCGGTGTCCTCCTTAATCATAAGGCGCACAGTGTAACGCATGTGCGCTCTTGGAGGGGGAAGGTTGATGTATTAGTCGATGCCGTCTCATACCGTTACAATGAAGCTTTTGCCTCTTAGAAGGGAGATACCTTTGGCGATTGCTGATGCCGATGACTTTTTACCCGAAGCACTACAGTTTCGGCCTAGCGCCCCCTTGGTAGATATTGGCGCTAATTTGACCCACGAAAGCTTTGGGCGTGATCTTGACGCGGTTATCCAGCGCGCTCAGGCGGCGCAGGTAACCACCATGATCGTGACGGGCACCGACCTTGCGCATGCCGAGCAAGCGGTTGCGCTTGCCAAGCAGCATCCTGGCCTCTACGCCACAGCGGGAGTGCATCCCCACGACGCCAGTCGCTGGGATGATAACCTTGAGCGCGCCATGGCAGCCCTGCACGCCATGCCGGAAGTCGTCGCCGTAGGCGAGTGTGGTTTGGATTTTAATCGTAACTTCTCGACTCCTCAGGAGCAGGAGCGTGCCTTTGAAGCGCAGCTGGCGCTGGCAGTAGAAAGCGGTTTGCCACTGTTTCTGCACGAGCGTGATGCCGGCCAGCGTATGCGCGAAATCCTCCAGGCTTGGCGAGAAGATATCAGCCAGGCAGTCGTGCACTGCTTTACCGCCGATCGCGATACGCTGTATGGATACCTCGACTTAGACTTGCATATCGGCCTGACCGGCTGGATTTGCGACGAGCGGCGCGGCCATCACCTGCGCCCACTGGTAAGCGATATACCACTTGAGCGTTTGATGGTAGAGACGGACTGTCCTTATCTATTACCCCGCAATCTACCGGCGAAGTTAAAGGGCCGCCGTCATGAGCCCGCCCTACTGCCGTGGATAGTGCGCGAAATTGCCCAGTGGTACGGTATCAGCGAAACTGAGCTAGGCAATGCCACTACACTAACCGCCCAGCGTTTTTTCTGTCTTCCCACGGAATCTTAAAAGGAGTACTAGCGTGGCCGATTACCCAGGGTTTATTGCCATTGAAACGGGCGAAGACGATGGCTTACCGCTCGCCATTGCTTGGTCACTGCCCGATGGCCGGGTGAAGCAGACCTTGATTCAGCCTGACGATAGCTGGATCAAAGAGGATACCAATGCCATGGGCGCCTACAGCATTGAAGAGCTGGAGAGTCTAGGCGTTAGTCCCCTGGAAGTGATTCGCGAACTTGAGAACGACCACTTCTCCGCCACGCTGTATACCAGCGACAACGGCGACGACGAAGCGGCCCTGGCGCGCCTCTTTGACACCTACGGATTGGATCCTTTCGTGGAACTGGCACCCGCGTCCGTTCTCTACCCTGCCATTACTCCCAGCGAATGGCATCGCCAACGGCGGGAAACCTTCAGCGAGCTGGGGCTGGAACCCATGCGACCAGAGCATGAACTGGAAGTCATGCTGTCGATGCATCACCGTTTAACAGAAGAGGAGTAGGCATTAGCCATTAATGGCTAAGCGCAATTGCCGGATAAAAGAGGCGCCACTGAGTGGCGCGCTCATGCTTTCTTCAGAGTAATTAAACACCGGTAATTTTCAGCGTTTCTAAACAGCTTTCATCAAGCTGTTTTTCGGCCCGTGAGCTTGTCTCGAAGCCTATCCACCATACCCACCCCCGCGCCGACACTCTTATGAAAGAGTTCTGAGTGAGGCGCACTGGGATGTGGACGTGTCGGTGCCAGTGTCTTGGCCTGCTCGACTTTTTCGCCTAAATCGATCAGTTGATCACTGGACATATGATGGCGCATTTTAGGGAACTGCTGTGACTCTTCATCATCAGCATGGTGGCTCAACAAGCCCGCCAGCTTTTCGAGCCGCGCCATAAAAATCGGGTCGTCAGCGTTACAATCTTCCAGTTGTTTCATCACCTGAACGATTTCATCATGCTCCTGCTTGTCGTGTTCGACCTCATCGGTTCCATTGGGTATACATTTTTCGATTGCTGGATAGACGTACATTTCCTCGGCAACGGCGTGGCGCATTACTTCAGCGATCAAGGTGTCCGCCGTGTCTCTTCGCCACTGCGGGTCGTTTGAGCCTTTGATCTGATTTGCCAGTGCCATCATTTCCTGATGATCTGTGGTCAGAATATTAATGACATCTTTGGCTGATCCATTCGCGTTGTGCTGGGTCATAAGATTCCCTCCTTTGACTCCTGATGACGACTAGTATTACCAACTTCAACATAGACCCACGCATAGCAACTTTTCAAGTCCTTGAGCAATGGCCGCTTCGCGGCTCAACCCCCGTTGATAATAAACGTCCAAAGCATGATGAAAAGCCGCTGCGCGGTGGGGCAATCCTTCATTTGCGTAGCGCTCAGCCCGCGCCATGACGCGCTTGTGAAAAGCATCGCGATCTACCTCAGCCTCACCGCCCAGGTTGTCCACACTGACATGAAAAGGACGCCCACATGCTTCGGTAAACCAGTACTCCAACGCTTGTGGGGCAATTTCTGCCTGCTCGAACGCAGCTTGCTGCTCTGCGTTACGACCATCCGGTGAATACCAGTAACCGTAATCTTCTAGCTGGCGGCGTTTTTCACCCGCAATGCACCAGTGGCTAATTTCGTGTAAGGCACTGGCATAATAACCGTGTGCAAAAATAACTTGATGATAGGGAGTATCACTATCCGCTGGACGATAGAGAGGTTCATCCTGCCCTCTAATTAAGCGCGTGTGATATTGCGTGGCAAACACACCATCAAACAGCGCCGTAATATCGGCCAGCGCCCATCGCTCCTGCTCTTGATTCACATAGACCTCGTTTACCATGGGTAGTGATGAAAGTATAACGTCCTAATCGGGACAAGCTGAATAGAGGGAAGCAAGGCTTAGTTTTCCCTGCTAATCTAGCGCTTTTTTACAGCTCAATTCGCCAACCAGGAGCTCACCATTGGGCGATTTCACTCAACGCGTTAAATCGGTCTATTGGCCAGAAACCCGAGCCCTGCTCTATTTGGCATTCCCTATTTGCGGTGCCCAGTTGGCTCAAGCAGGAATGAGCGTTGTCGATGTCATGATGACCGGACGCCATGATGCCACCTCTCTTGCGGCTGTTTCGGTAGGCTCTAGTCTCTGGATGCCATTGATGCTGTTCATGACAGGCACGCTGATGGGGCTAACGCCAATCGTGGCCCACCTGCTAGGAGGACAGCGCAATAACTTTATCCGCCCAGCCGTCCATCAGGCGCTCTGGGTCGCCCTCCTCCTGGGGGTTCTCGCGGGTCTGCTGCTTTGGTCAGTGGTTATGCCCATTTTTGACTTAATGAACGTGCCCGCTGCGGTGGCAAGTCAATCTGCAGCCTACCTTTCTGCGGTCGCTTTTGGCATGCCAGGCATTGCTTTGTTTCAGGCGCTAAGAGCATTTTCAGACGGCATGAACCATACCCGCCCAGCCTTGTGGATCAGCCTTATTGGCTTAGGGGTCAATATTCCTGCCAACTATCTATTGATCTACGGTGGCGAGGGCTTGGTCGAGTTAATGGGCAACGGTGTTCCTGACACCCTGCAACAGTTGCCCCCCTTGGGCGCCTTTGGCTGTGGTATTGCCACCGCACTCTCCATGTGGACGATGGCCCTAGCAATGACGTATTACACACGCAGAGGGAGCACATATCGAAGCGTGGCGATTTGGCAAAAACTAACACTGCCTCAGTGGGTGGGCATCCGTGAGTTAGTGGTGGTGGGCGTCCCTATTGGCGTGGCAATTTTTGTTGAAGTGACCTTGTTCACGCTCATTGCACTTTTCATTGCCAGCTTCGGCGAAGTGACCGTAGGGGCTCACCAAATAGCGCTAAGCTTCACCTCTATCCTATTCATGCTGCCCTTATCCCTGAGCATGGCACTCACTGTTAGGGTGGGAAATACACTTGGCCAGCAACGTTTGAGCCTTGCCCGGCAGGTCGCTTGGAACGGTATCGTGATCAGCGTGATCATCGCTGTCATCAATAGTATTTTATTGTGGTTGAGTGCCGTACCTGTCATTGCGCTTTATACCTCGAATAGCGAGATACAGGCGCTAGCGCTATCGATCATTGCCTTGGCGGTCATCTTTCAGCTCTCAGACTCCCTACAGGTTAATCTGGCAGGGGCTTTACGCGGCTACAAAGACACCCGAATCGTCATGGTGATCACGGTGCTCTCATACTGGATAGTGGGGCTGGGGGGTGGACATTGGCTGGGCTCTCAAGGGATTGGTAGTCTGGTTGCTCCGCTCGGTGTTCATGGCTATTGGATAGGCTTGATTGCCGGTCTCAGCACCGCAGCCCTGCTACTCGGCTGGCGTTTGCAGCGCATCAGCCTTCGGAGGTAACCATGATTAGGTGGGTAAATATTCCTCACATACTTATCCTGGGCCTCATGCTGTCTGGCTGTGGCGATAACCCCGCTGAACAACAATGGCAGGCTTACCATCAACAGCTTGCCGATGACCTCGACCATGCCGACATTGAACGCTCAAAGCCCATCAATATCGGTGATTTTCCGGAACGCTCCGAACGGCTCATTGAGGTAGCCGAAACCCGAGACAGCATTCTCAACGTCTACGCTCTGCGTGAATGCCAAATCACGTCACTTATTGCTGCTCGTAATAATCAATTAGGCCGCGTAGCGCCCCCGAGCCAGCAATGGCTCTATGAGCGCACGCTATGGCAACGGTTGAGCACTTGCTGGAGCAGCGAGGTTCCCGACCAGTTGAGTGCTGAAGACCGGACCCGACTGCAGCAGCTAACGGAGACGAAGACGGCTCAGCTACCCAGTGTCAGTTGGAATGCCATTTTTGACTCCAGCGAGTGGGTTAAAAGTTTTTCACGGGCCAGCCAGCCTTTTGACACAGCAGATGAAGCGGCCATTGTTGACCAGCTCGACGCCATTCGTTACTTGCAACAGATGACAGACCATCAGTTTGATCTCGATTGGCAACAAGACTCCTCTACCCTTGAAAACCATTTCAAAACCTTACAAGAACGCCCATTGACGGCTGAAGTTTTGCGCGCGTTGCTTCTGGCCACGCAGCGCTTAAATGAAGCGAACACGCTCTTAAAACAGGCGTTAACCCAGTACAGCGAAGAGCCCTCTCAGTGCTTGCGAGACACGGCAACACCGCCCGTTGCGCCATTGACAACAGTTGCCAAACGCTGGCTAACCGCCGTCAATCGCCTGATTGATTCACAGCAGGTGGTAAAGCCTAGCGCTATCCTGCATTACCAAACACGCTGGCTTTCTCTCAACGACCCTCAGTCACCTTGGCAACAGTACCAGCAAGCTCGTTTTGAACATGAGTCGCTCCGAGCTCGCTTTCCAGCGTGCGCAAACAATTAATATCCGCAGAACCCTTAACCTTATGAGCAACTTGTGCTATTGGTTGATAGGTGAGGTGAATAACAAAGTAAGTACTGAGGCAAGCTAGGCAACTGCTTCGCCAATGTGATGACCACGCAGCACAAGGAGGGACACAATGGGCGCATCCCTGTCACCCCGCTCTGCCCAGGTCATCGACCTGGAAACTGTGCGTCAACGTCAGCAGGCGCAAAAGTGCTTAGTCCGTTTAGCCCCTGAGCTAGATGGTTTAGAGATGGTTTACCAACTCGCTGCGAGTCCTGACAGCTACTACGGCATGCCTATTTTGGCCTGGGGGCTTAGAGAAGACGGCAATGTTGTCGGCTTGGTACCGTGGATGGAAACGCTGGCGGCATGCCATGAGCTTAACAATCAAGAAAATGGCTATTTCGTGGGTTATCGTGATCCCGAAACGGAAGAAATCTCCGACTCACCGCCCGACCACAAATACCAAGAGCTAGTGGCTTCAGCAGAGTACTTCGACTATGAAGCATCCGGAGAAGTCACTCTCATTCAGCAAATCCCCGATACCCTGGGCACTCATGCGTTATGCATGAACCACCCCAATGCGCCTTGGCACATGAAGCCCGTATATGGTTGGCGTCTTTATAGCGACGGCACTATGGACGCATTGCTGGCAGATGAGCACAAAGCCACAATGACTCCCATTTTGCTAGGCGATAAATGCCTTTACAGCGCTCGCGTTCGCCATCAAACGGTTTACTTTTTTCAGCGCCACATCGCCAACCGTATTTTGGAAGAAGACCCCGCCACCCTGGACGCATTAGCGATGATGGTGGTGCCCTGCGAATAAAATCGCTTACCTGCGTGAATTGCACAGCCATTGAAGGCACGCTGGTAAAAAGAGTGCATGACTCCGAGGGCAATTCAGTTGCGTGATTTGCCCTCACTCGCTTTCAAATGGCCGCTTCTCAACAAGCGTGGTTGCTTTAAAACGCCATTCTTTAAAGGGCCGTTGCTTTTAAGCGCTATGCCAAACGGATAAAGTAAAGGTAGTTACTTGATGACGTGGTGTCCTGACCAAGCAGCTCATGCCCTAAAAATTGACAAAACTTTGGCACATCCCGCGTGGTAGCTGGGTCCGTCGCAATCACCTTGAGCACTTGGCCTGAAGTCATGTCGCGCACCTTGTTGTGCATCAACATAATCGGCTCAGGACAGTACAGCCCTGTGGTGTCTAACAATTCATCGTAATTGGGTAATTTAGCCGTATCATCAGCCATCAATATCCTCGCTGTAGGAAGCAAAACGTATGATTAAAGTTATCATCGAACGGCGAATCATGCCTGGCCTCGAAGAAGAATTTGAGCAAGCAGCACGCGAGGCCATGCGTGTTTCCCTGGGTGTAAGGGGGTTTATCAGTGGCGAAACGCTCGTTGAGCTTGGCCATACCGATCGCCGACTGATGATCACCAAATGGCGTGATATCCGCGCCTGGAAGGAGTGGCACTCAAGCGAAGCGCGGGCAACGGCCATGCAGCGTATCTTACCGTTGTTGACTGAAGATGAAACCATCCGGATTTATGAACCCGGCTACTGACTTCACTTTATCGCTTCTTCAATCTCTCAATCTTACGTGCACCGTCACTTCTTCTCGATCATGGTAGAGGTGGCGGCATGATACGTTAGCATGCACGCCTGCCTTCTCCAGTGACTCATCCAGAATACTTAGACAGCGCGTTACCTCTTCCCACCGCTTTTTCATGGGTAGTTTGAGGTTAAAAATAGCCTCTTTACACCATTTGCGAATAAGCCACCGCTCTACCATCGCGAGTACGCGTATCGGCTTATCAACGATATCGCAGACCAACCAATCCAGTCGTTGCGGGGGCTCCCAGGTAAACCCATCCTCTTTTAAATGGTCGATTTGCCCTGTTTTCATCAATGACGTATCCATAGGACCATTATCGATGGCGTACACGTACATACCGCGCTGAACCAATTGCCAAGTCCAACCACCTGGCGCAGCTCCCAAATCAGCGGCCTGCATATGGGGCGCCAAGCGCGCGTCCCACTCATCCCGAGGAATAAACTCATGCCAAGCCTCTTCCAGCTTGAGGGTAGAGCGGCTCGGCGCTCGAGATGGGAAGCGCAGCCGCCGAATTCCATTAATCAGCTCGCTGCGATTGCCTGGAAAGCTCATCGCTAGCTGGACTTGATCACCATCGGTCCAAAAAATGTGTAGCCGCCTAGCCCCTGCACTACGTCGCAGTGCACCACGCTTTTTCAACATACTGGCCAATGGTTTTGTAAGCGCCTTGATCAACCCTGCTAGCGCTTTTCCATCATTTGTATCTGGCGTTTCGTGCCAAATATCTTCGAAGTTCCAGCGGCTGGCTTTTACCTGCTCCAAAATGGCGGTGAGACGATCATCCCGGGAAAGCCTAAGTGCGGGCAGTGCTGCCAAACTCTGACGCGCGAATATGAGTCCAGGAAACGCCGCTTGACGGTGTAAATCGTTTATTGGCTCACCATCCACACGAGTCAAACTTACCCATCCCTCGCCCGTAGACGCCTCACAGGCCACACCATGCGACGCGGCATGATACTGCAGCTCCGCCAGTGCATCATGTTCAAACCCTGGACGGCAGTAAACGAGCCACGAAGTGGGTACTGTTTCACTCACCCTTTCACCTCAAACGTTAAATGCAAACAAGATGGACTATCGCGTGCCAGACCTTTGAATTACCGATTAGCACACAGCGACCGGCATCATAGCATTTTATCTGGGCAATACGGCTGTCGTGAGGTGTTACTCGAGCCACGGTAGGCGACTATCGTCTTTTAGTGGCAAGTGTCGTAAACTGCCTATAACAGCTCTTTCTTATTCTATGGAAAGAGCTGTTTTTATTATATATTTTTAGACCAACCTCATAACCTACCGCACCGCTTACAGTTAGCGGTTCTTTGCCAAGGAGAGCAACATGGGGCAGCGCCCACCCCTTCTAATTAACCGACTTGATGCAGAACGTTTGCAGCGTTTAATCGACGATGCGGGTGAAGAAGATCAAGCGGTAGCAGCAATGCTCGAAAACGAGCTAAGCCGTGGCGTTGTCGTTGATCCGAATGAGATTCCTGACAATGTGGTCAGTATGAATAGTCAGGTTCAATTCACTGACCTTACCCGCCAAAAGCAGATGATCCGGACGCTGGTTTATCCTCATGCCTTGAGCAGCACTGAAGATGGCCTTTCAGTCATGGCGCCCATTGGGGCCAGCTTACTCGGCCTTAAGGTGGGTGATGCTATTGATTGGCCGCTACCGAATAACGAGCATACTCTGTTAAGAATTGACGCTATCCTTTGGCAACCAGAACGCGAAGGGCAATTTCATCGCTAACAGGCGATATAAGCGCCTTGAGCGGTAGCTTTGCTATTGGATTGCCTTCTGCCCTTGAGAGCGAAGCGCGGCGATCTCAGGGTTGCTTGCCACCGCTGGACGAGATGGCCGCGTCGCTGCGCTCCTCGCCATGACATATAGTCGGCCACAGCCAG